>VOFJ01000389.1_pt1 | contig 190000 bp, 218 predicted proteins | sample 5384081 | NCBI WGS metagenome assembly VOFJ01 (sample SAMN12384729, study PRJNA508395) | human gut metagenome | isolation source: healthy gut I | host: Homo sapiens | reverse complement strand
AAGACAGATTCGCTTTGGTATCCCATCCCGCATTGGAAGTAATCTGGTCGGGAGCATCCGGTACAAGAGTTACCTGATGCGGTTTCACCTTCAAGACCAAATCCATAAATTCGGGACTGGGATAGCCCTCAATATTAAACTCAGTGGTAAGCAAAGGACGCAGTGCATACACATCGCTACGACGGATATGGCGTTCATCGGGACGAGGATGAACAGTAATGCCTTCAGCACCAAACGCCTCACAATCTAAAGCAACTTTTATCACGTCCGGGTTATTCCCGCCACGAGCATTACGCAAGGTAGCTACCTTGTTTATATTTACACTTAACTTTGTCATCTTAGCAATATATTATTATCTTTGCAGTTCTGATGTGCAAAGTTAGCAGGTTTTATCAAAACCTAATCCATTTTGCCAAACAAAAAAAGATTTATAAAATTAACTAATGAATATGCGTCCCATGAAATTCGCCATTTTTGGAAACACCTATCAGGCCAAGAAATCCACACACGTAGAGCGTTTGCTTTCTATCCTGGACAGGCACCGCGCCGAAGTTTATATCTGCCGGGAGTTCTATCAGTTCCTGACGGACGACTTGAAATTGCAAATTCGTCAAGCCGGTGTTTTCGAGGGAAATGATTTTGAAGCCGATATGGTGCTAAGCATCGGTGGCGATGGTACTTTTCTGAAAGCAGCCAGCCGGGTGGGATCGCGTAATATCCCCATATTAGGTATTAATACCGGACGTTTGGGCTTCTTGGCTGATGTTTCGCCCGAAGAAATGGAAGATACTTTCAATGATATTTACAGTAATAATTACCGGATAGAAGACCGCAGTGTACTCCAAGTATCCTGTAAAGAACAAGAGCTGAAAGGATATCCTTTCGGTCTGAACGAAATCGCTGTGTTAAAACGCGACAGCTCGTCCATGATTTCCATTCATACAGCCATCAATGGTGCCTATCTCACCACTTATCAGGCGGATGGCCTTGTCATTGCCACCCCTACCGGTTCGACCGCATATTCACTAAGCATCGGCGGTCCGGTTATTGTTCCGCATAGCAACACCATCGCCATCACCCCGGTTGCGCCTCACAGTCTGAATGTACGTCCTATTGTAATTAACGATGACTGGGAAATAACACTTGACGTAGAAAGCCGCAGCCACAATTTCCTGATTGCCATCGACGGACGGAGTGAAACCTGTCGTGAAGGCAGCAAACTCACAATCCGTAAAGCTGATTATAAAATAAAGGTAGTAAAACGACAAAACCATATCTTCTTTAATACCCTGCGCAACAAAATGATGTGGGGAGCCGATGGCAGAGGATAATGAAATCAATCTGATATGAAACCTCCTTTAAGAGGAGTAGAAAACATTTAATCAAGTGAGGGAACGCATTAAACAGACTATATATGCATAATAATTCCGCCCACATCAGGTTTTGAATATGTGTATTCCAATAAAAATTATAAAAAATAGGGCACATAGATAGCTTCTTCTTTTATTAGCATGTCTCGGACATGAGTTGCCTCATACCGAATGCAAATTCACCCATTTCCGTTGACTTTTGTTGGAACCGGTTTATAATGAATTACTTATTCCTGAAATAAATTATTCCAACAAGACTTAGAAAACATTTCTAACCTAAGTCATCTAGCTTTGCAAAAACATTAATACTAATCAACGACAAGAGAAAAAGAGTCAAGTTTTCCATTGCAAATCAAGGTACAAGTATATTGGACACAAGTTATTTTTATATAATTACCATCTTCTCCTAAAAGCCTTTCAGAAGTGTCAGCCCCAGGAAGACCCTTCCCGTTTCACTCACTAGCATTCATGTATAAAGACAACCGAAACAAGCACTTGCCGCCCCATATATTCCCCCCCCCAAACAGCAATTAATCAAAAAAATCCGGTAAAATAATAGTTTATATTATCAGAATAATGTATTTTTGTACCGTCGAATTAATCATTTCACAATGGTGATGAAATTTTATCACCAGTATGATATAAAATACGCACTTAAGTGATATAGTTTGCCTCACTAGTGTGAAATGGTTTACTTAAAAGGAAGAGAAACAGAAACGCTTCCGCATGACAATGAATTATATAACCGAATAAAAAAACAAGGAACGCGAATGGCTGTCAAATTTGAATTTTACGAGTCACCCAATACGATAGGTACACGCAAGAAGCGGTATCACGCCCGTGTAGTGAACAGGGAGCGAATCAGCACCGACCACTTGGCACAGGAGATACACCATAGCTCTTCGCTCACCGTGGCAGACATCAAGGCAACCATTATCGCGCTCAGCGAGAAATTGGCCTATCATTTGAAGGACGGAGCACGAGTACACATTGAGGGGATAGGCTATTTCCATATATCCTTGACCTGTCCCGAGACACCGACTCCACACTCCACACGCGCCAACAATGTAAAATTCAAGTCGGTAACATTCCGTGCGGACAAATATCTGAAGAAACAACTGGCGGATGTGAAGACGGAACGCTCAAAGTACAAGCCACATTCCATTCCGGTGACGGACGAGGAGATAGACAAAGGACTGACAGAATACTTCCTGACACACAGCGTGCTGACACGCCGTGATTTCGAACAGTTGTTCACGCTGACACGCGCCACAGCCGGACGCTACATTACCCGACTGGCAAAGGAGAAAAAACTGTGTAACATATCTATTCCGCACAATCCTATTTATGAACCGATGCCGGGATTCTACGGAAAAGAGAAACTACCCGAACCGGAACAGGAAACGGATACTGCAACAGAATGAAAACACACTGAAAATATTTATAAAAGCAAATTCTACAAACAATTTCAGACTTATGATAAAAAGCTGAAACTTCTACATCAGACTGAAGGGTTTCCGGGAGGAAATCCTTCAGCCGTTTTCTATCTACGGGCATTTATGTGCAGAGGCATTCTCACTTTTGCCCCGCTACCTGCACCCTGCTCCGGCCATTGCCGGTTTTCACTATCTGTATCTGTGCCGATATCCGTTCCGTCATTTCCGCCACGTGTGAAATCACCCCGATTTTACGTCCCTGCATCTGCAAACGCTCAAGCGCATCCATCGCTATGCGGAATGTCTCAGGATCAAGGGAACCGAAACCTTCATCTATAAACAACGACTCCACATTCATCCGGTTGGAAGAAAGTGAAGACAGGCCGAGCGCCAATGCCAGCGACACCAAAAAAGACTCACCGCCCGAAAGGGAATGGACAGTGCGCACCTCTCCCATCATGTCGAGATCAACAATTTGCAAAGCAAGCGTATCCGAGATACGTTGTAACTCATAACGCGGAGCAAGATCCTGTAAATGCTTGTTGGCATAAAGCAAAAGTACGTCCAATGTATATCCCTGAGCTATTTCTTTAAACTTCACCCCACTCTGCGACCCGAAGAGTTCATTCAGTTTTGACCAGTTCTCATAATTCAATTGCTTTTCGTCCAACTCTTTCCGAATACCTGCCAATGCCTGCCTGTTTTTTTCCTGCCCATCCAGCATCAGCCCGATTTGAGTCAAACGTGTGGTTTGCTGTTCTTTTGATGACTGACAAGCAGACAGTTTAAACAACAAAGACTCTTCAGTTTCTCCTTCCGACGGTTTATGCGAACCTTCTCCGTGTTTAGCCAACAATTGACAACGTTCCGCCAGCACAGCCTGCACGGTAGTGAATCGCTCTTTCAACGCAGTCAGCTCTTTCTTCTCACGATTAATCCAGACAATATCTTTCGACAACAACTCTTCCAGCTCGGCACGAGTCGTAATCTCCTCCCGACCGGACAACCATTCGGTTATGCGACAGTTCTCTTCTTGCGATAACACCTCCAAACGTTCCACTTCTTTTTCCAACTGAACAGACTGCCCTTTGTAAGATTCCAACGCACCCGATAAATCCTGATATTGCCTCATGACTATATCCCAATGCTGCTGTAGCTCTTCCTGCCTCCTCCTGTTCTGATTCTCCACCTCGTGAGTGGGACGTCCTTCCAATAGCAACGCACGTTGCGAACGAAGAGCACTCAAATCCGTCTCCAAAGCAATAGTCTTTGACTGTTTATCCTTTATCTGCACAACATGCGTCTCCTGCTCATGTTGCCTGGCATCCAGTTCGGCCTGCTGCCGTGACAATGCCTCCTTCGTATCGGTCTGTTGTTGCAAACGCTCTTTCCATTGCTTGTCAAAGTTCCGTAACGCCCCCTTCAACTGTCCTTTATCCAGCAAATCCTGCCAACCCGGAAGAATAGAAACATGCTCTTTCACTTTAGACAGACATTCCTCGGAACGATGAACGTAATTCTTGACAATGGTATCAAGCGTATTGATTTCCATTGTCCTGTCAGTAAGAGAAACGGTAAGACGTTCTATCTCTTGTGTCACCTTTTCTTTTGCCCGATTCAGCTCTGCCTCCTGCAAGGATTGCACCTCGGTAAGAGTAGCAGCCGGATGATGCAGACTGCCACACACCGGACAAGGCTCTCCTGTCCGCAACTGCGAACGCAGCAATACCACTTCGGCAGGCAGCAGCCGATTCAAACGTTCCGCTTCTTCCTGCATGGCTTTCAACCTTTTTTGCTCCATCTCCTGCAAAGCTGAAACTTCCTTCAGCATTTTCCGGTTCGATACAATCTGAGTCTCAGCCGTCTCCCGGTCGGCAAGAAGAGTAAGCACCAATGAGACAGCCGGTATCAAATCCGCATAAACCATGTAGTGCCCAAACCAATCCTCTATCTCCTTCCAAGTCACCTGAAGCAGCTTTATCTGTTGGCGCAATCCGGCCAGTTCTCTTTCCAGTTTTTCTTTCCGGCTGAGTTCCTTCTTTTCTTCCGCCTGTGCGTCCAACCATTGTTTTTGCTTCTCGGTTATCTGCACATCCAGCTCTTTCGCTTTATTCAGTTGGGGAGTCAGTTCGGCAAGATATTCCTGCCAAGCCGTTTGTGCCTTCTTTGCAGCTTCCAGTTCCTGTTGTGTTTTAGAGAAAAGTACAGCAGTTTGCCTGACTTTGTTCCTGACGTTCCGCCAGCATTTTCCTGTTTGCATTCAGTTGTCCCGAAGTAGCGACTGCCTGCATAAAGACATCACGGATTTCCTGCGCCTGTTCCACACGCGCCAATAATGCATAACGTGCAGCAGACTTCTCCATCTCAATCCGTATTTCCTTCAACTCATTCTCAGCCTGCTCTTTGTTACGAGTGAGCGAACGTTCCTCTTCCACCCACTTCAAACAGGCGGAGAGTTTATCTTCCTCGCTCTTCAAAGCGGCAAGAGAGCCGGAAAGCAGAAGCTTCTCTCCATCCAATGCAGCCAATGCATCATCGGACAACAGCTCTATTCCTTTCATACGCTCCTGCAAAAGCCGAAACTCCATATCCGCGCTCTTAGTCTTGGCATAAATGGACGAAGAAACACGAGAATAAATCTCTGTCCCCGTCAACTTCTCCAAAATCTCGGCTTTATCCGCCTGTTTAGCTTTCAGAAAAACAGCAAAGTCACCCTGCGCCAAACAAAACAGACCGATTGAATTGTTCGAAAGACAGACCGATGAGCTTGGATACTTTAGCAAGAAGTTCCTTCCTCGTGCCCTGCTCTTCAGTATTTTTGGAAAGATTCATCAAGCGAAAACCGACACTGCGCAAGATACCCGAAGGCTTTCCTCCGGCACGACAGGCTGTCCAAGTAGAACGATATGTCTCTCCTGTCAAAGCTATGAAGTCCACTTCGGCATACCCCTCGGCTGTTCCTCGACGCAAAACAGAACGACTGTCACTTTGAGCAATCGTCTTATTGCGGACATCGGCCAGTTCCACTTTCGATTCTCTTGCTTTGGTCATACGCGGAGTAGAATCGAACAGCGCAAGACACAAAGCATCCAGCAAAGTAGACTTACCGGAACCGGTACTGCCTGTAATGGCAAAGATGCCGGCATTTTTCAACGGTTCGACTGTAAAATCGACCTCAAAATCTCCTGCCAAAGAAGCAAGATTCTTTCCGCGTATTGCTAATATCTTCATAATGAACTGTTGTCTTAATTACTCTTTACCGGCCTCACTGATGACTTCCTGCAATAACTCTTTCATTGCTGCGGGCATCTCCTGCTCGTCATATTTCCTTTTATAATAGTCGAGTGCCACGTCCAGCGGACGAATTCCCCGCAGCTCTTCATAACTTACCGCCCGGAGACCACTCTCCTTTTGGACAGGCATTACCGCCACCACACGCGCCAACCTCACCGATTTACCCTGCAGAGCCGATTCTATTTTGTATTTATAAGAAGTATCGGGCTCCGTCATCTGTATTTTCACTTCCAGATAAGGCGAACGCGCATTTATTTCCCCATCAGGCAATTCATGAATCGCTTCCAAGACTTCCTCCAACACCGCAGGTCGGTCGGGGATGCTTAATAAGCGGACATAAGGCGGCACATCAATTTGATGTATCTGCGTTTTATCTTCTTCATACTCCACCATCACCACACTGCTTCTGTAACCTTTTTCGGAGAAAGACATAGGAATAGGAGCTCCCGAATAACGTACATTCTCTCGCCCGGACACTCGCTGCGGACGATGAAGATGCCCCAAAGCCGTATAAATAATCTGCGCATCAAAAGCATCGGGCGAAGTACCCTCCACACCGCCGATAACGGTACGTTCGGAACGGTCATCATCGGATATTTCCGAGCCTGTCGCCTGCAGATGTCCCATGGCAATAACAGGTTTGCCTTCATCCCTCAGTTCTGCAAAAAGTTGCCGATAGAGAGTCTGAACACCTTGCGCATAGTTTTCGGCAGGCGGATAATCTCCTTGCCGCAAATAAGGAACGGCAAGGCAGAATGCAGCTATATCATTTATATTTATATCTGCTTGCGAACGTCCGGCACCGGGCTTATAAATCGGTATAATGAGATGTGCCAAGTCTATGTCGCCGTCCGCATCCCGCTTCACCACCCCTCTAACGGTGATGTTCATCTCCTCCAGCAACGGGTTCGGCGCTTCCAGGCGGGCTGCCGAATCATGATTGCCGGCAATGATAATAATTTGCAGTGCCGGACACTCGGCTGTCACCCGGCGGAGAAAAGAGTAATACAGCCGTTGAGATTCTGCGGAAGGGTTCGGCCCGTCAAATATATCTCCGGCAACGAGGAGTACATCAATCTTACGTTCTTTGATTTGCCTGCGTAACCAGTCAAGGAAACGAACATGCTCATCATAACGGCTGTATTCATAAAAAGTCTGACCTAAATGCCAGTCAGCGGTATGTAGGATTTTCATTCAATATAAAAACTAATTTAATAACTGAAATTCCCGGTTTTCACATAGACTTTATAATCTTTAATCATACCCGGAGCTCCCTGTTCTGCACGCGGAAGAATACGGAAGCCGGTTACCTTATATTCCTTGCCCAAGTCAATCACCACCTGATGAGGATAAGCCACATTATCTACCGTTTGCCAGAAAGTACTTTCCTGCAAATCATAAATTTTATCGGCTGTACGGTTACCGCTACGAGTTTCCTCGCTGTCGGCATATACAATCTTCCAGTTTTCGCGCGGAATCTTCTGCCCCTTTTCATCCAAGACATCAAATTCAGCTACTGCCGCTACATTTGTTCCGTCGAAAGAAGACAAACCTTCCAGACAGAAATAACGTCCTTGAGCAGCGGGTATTTTTACCTCTTGCCAACCGTTACCTTGATTAAAGCTGCCGGAAGCTACAGGTGTCTCATTCGTCAATTTCAGGTTTTGTCCTTCTTTCCGATGAGTCTCGGGAACCGTTACCCGAAGCATATCCAAAATCGGTTTATCCAAACCGGTAACCGTTGCCTCCCGTGGTCCTTTCAAATCAAGAACAATAATCTCATTCACTCCCTTCTTAAGCCAGCATCCCGGCATATAGAGTGTCTGTTGGGGACCGATTTCCCAAAAACGTCCCATCGCATGACCGTTTACCCATACCATACCTTTTCCCCACGATTCCATATTGAAGAAAGTATCCGCCACCTTGTCCAAGGTAAAGGTAGCACGGTAATAGGCAGGCACAGACTCGTCGTTTTTCTCTATCCCGCAGAAAGCAGAAGAATTCATATCCTGATAATTCTTGTCAGCCACAAAGTCATAGTTTACCGGGAAGTTATAGACAGTCCAGTTCTTCAGTGCTTCTATATCTTTGCCATTGACGAGTTCCACCTTTTCGGTAATACCCTTACGGTCGTGGATAGACTTATCGAAATTCACACGTCCCATCGCTTCTACCAGCAGGTCAAGCTGTGTGCCTGCTTTCAGAGCGGGCAGAACCACTTCCTGCTCACCGGCACGGCGGTCGAGACGCGCCAGCAATTTACCGTCGGCAAAGACTTGTGTCCAGTCATGCTGTTCCGTAATTCTCAATATTGTTCCCGCTTTCACTTCCTCCGGCAGGCTAGTGCGGTAAAGAATGGTTCCCCAGCCCTGATCGAATTTCTCCATCGGTTTGATATCTTCGGTCTGTTTCGGTGTCGGGAGATTGTTGATTAACGGAGCAATCTGTGTAAACTTGATGGCAGGTACCTCCATAACAGGAAGTGCTTGAGGCACATCAGGCAGTTTTTCACCCTCTTGCAAATAATTCTTCAGCATATCGCGCAGAGCAAAGTATTTGTCGGTCGTCCAACCTGCTTCACTGATGGGAGCATCATAGTCATAGCTGCTGCACATGGCCGAATATGCCGGATTATTGGCACCACCCCACCAGCCGAAAGTAGTACCGCCATGAGTCATATACAAACTGAACGAAATACCCTTATCAAGCATTTCTTTCAAACCTTCCACCATCACTTCTCCGGGACGGGTCTCATGCTTGCGTCCCCAATGGTCGAACCATCCACTCCAAAACTCACTGCACATCAACGGAGTTTCGGGACGCACTTCACGCAACTTGGCAAATTGTTTGTCGATGTTGGCTCCGGTTCCGAAGTTGACAGTCCAAATCAGGTCATCAAGACCATTATTGAGAAAATTAGAACTCCAATCGCACTGGAAAAGAGGGACTTCAGTGAATCCGGCCGCACGGACTGTATCGCGGATAGCAGATACATAAGGTTTATCTGTTGCATAAGAGCCGTATTCGTTTTCCACCTGTACCATGATAATATTTCCGCCCCGAGTGATTTGCAAGTCTTCCAACTGCTTGCCCACTTCATGCATAAACATACCGACACGTTCCATATAATACGGATCTAGAGTGCGCAACTCCACACTGTCGTTCTTCAACAACCACCAGGGCAGTCCGCCCATTTCCCATTCGGCACACACATACGGTCCCGGGCGGACGATGACATACATACCATGCTTCTGCGCCAGCTTACAAAAAGCAGCAATATCTTTATTGCCCGTAAAATCATAATTTCCGGGTGTCTCTTCATGCAAGTTCCAAAAGACATAAAGACAAAGTGTATTCATGCCCAATGCCTTACACATTTCAATGCGGTGCTCCCAATATTCACGCGGAATACGCGGATAATGAACCTCGGCAGCCTTAACAATAAAAGGTTTGCCGTTCAACAGGAAAGTATTCTTTCCGGCTTCAAATGTGCCGGGCTTATTGCCGGCACATCCTGCCAACAGGAGCATCGCCAATAACAAAGTCAGTAATTTCTTCATATAACAATTATTCTTTTTAATGTTTTTTCCACTCTCATCATGACAAAGAACCGGATTCGGTCAAATAGAAAACTCTTTCAATCCAATGTCCAACTGTCCTTCCATTCCACCACCGGTACACCATCCTTAAACTGAATAGGCAACCAAATATATCGGGCATCACTCGGATGTTCGGGACGCCAAATGTCTCCCATAAAAATAAAGCAATCCTTTCGTCCCTCGACTTTCAGAATATACGTGCTTTGGCCACCGAAAGTAATCTCTCTGTTCGGTCCCACACAGGGATTGGGATGCTGTGTCCACGGTCCCCAAATGGATGGAGCAGAGAACATTCGCGCTTCATTGGGCGCCCAGCCGGTGCAACCGGAAGTTATCATCCAGTACATACCGTCCTTTTTAAAGATAGCAGGAGCCTCATTCTGTCCGGCAGGCGCCACACGCACATATTTTCCGGTATGCGAAAGGTAGTCGTCACTCAACTCGGCAATGTGCAGTGTCAGATTTTCTTCTGAAGCAAAAAATATGATAAGCCTTACCATCATCATCCACATACACTGTCATATCTCTTGCCATCTGTCCACCTTCGAAATCGCGTTTCAAGATAAGTCCCTTTGCCAACGGCGTCCACCCACTGCGGAGTCCACCATTTGGCATAGTGCAAAGCATTCAGCGTATCCATTGTTGCCTGTGCCTGTTCATCCATATCAAAGGGAAGTTTTCCCGCATTGACACGACCGGAACGGATAAAGCGATAAGGTCCCGTAGGAGTGTCACTCACTGCCACACCCGAACGTGCCGCTTCATAGCCCTTACCTTTCAGTTCAAGATGAAACCACATCACAAACTTCCCGGTCTTTGCATTATATACCACTTTAGGTCGTTCGAGGATACAGCCGCGTGTAATGTCACTGCTGTCATTGTCTTCTACCGCAAGTGCCACACCTTCATTTTTCCAATCGGTAAGATTCTGCGATGAGTAACACATCACTCCTACCATGGCACTGCTGGTAGTATCGCATTTATTCTCGCCGAACCAATAGTAAGTACCGTCATGATACATCACTCCGCCGCCATGGGCATTGATATGTTCCCCATTATCATCAGGCCACAATTCTCCCGAACGGATGGGAGACGGCTGTGTATTACAACCGCACAGTAAAATAAATCCCAGAAGGATAACAGTCGAAAGAATCTTATTCATGCTATTCATAGTAGATATGTTTTTTTATTTACGGATACAAATATAATGAGTTTTACGGAGAACGAAAGACTAATATCCGGTCGTTAAAGAATAAAAATCGGTCATTTTACAATTCAGCCGCCCCGGAACGCTATCCGAGACGGCTTAATCAGTTTTTCTCATCAACAAAAAATTTTTATTATACAAATTGCTGTCTTTACAGCTAAGCATCAGTATAACACTTACGTATCTTGTTTATAATCTTAAAATTATATCCTATCAAGATGGGATAAAGATAGAAAAAAGCAGCCATATAAACAAGAAATATCATTGAAAAGAACTGAAAAATTTACTTTCCGGGAATTAAGCCAATAAGTAAAGTCCCGGCGACCAACCCATCGACAGCCGGAAAAAAGAAAAGCAACCGTTACGGAAGAGCAACAGATACTTCACGTCCCCAATCCTCAAACTCTCCTTTCTCCCGATTATATGAAGCGGCGATGAGAAGCTCTACCACCCGACCATAATTTTTCTTTCCTTCCGAAACACGGTTCCCTTTCAGGAAAAGATTATAAGCAAAATCCTGCATTCCGCCAAGTAGAGGACTATACTTCTCACTCCAATACTCCTGCTTCACCTCATAATCCTGCCATATTTCCGGACGGACTGTTTTTCCCCACTCCTGAAACCTGTCATCGGACAATAACTTCCTGGCACTGACCGCCACATAGGGGCAACAGGCTGAAGTATCCGCTGTATCTCATTGCATCGGAGTCCGACTGCATACAGACGAGGAAAGCAAAATAATTTGCCTCCGCCTCAATGCCCACTCCCAGCAAATGAGCAAACTCATGTGCCATCGTAAAGGGATATTGTTCGGGGAGTACGTCTTCATTCACTTGTGCCTCGGCAAAAAACGGTCCCATGGCACCCAATACGCCCACGCTCGAATATAGCGGGGTAAATCCAAAATGCTTGATATGCTGCCACGGTTGCGGACAGGCCAACCCATAACAAGAGGAAAGACGGGCATAGTTTCTCTTGACGATAGTCTCCACCTCCTCTTTTTCTATACCGGTGTCATGCGTAAATGAAGCGTTCAGTCCCTCTGTGTAGACATCCAAAAATTTCATGAATACCTCTTCTTCATATTCCACAGGTCTCAAATTACAACGCGCATAAAGACTCGGACGGAAGTAATTCAATCCCCATGCCATATAAAACCAGATGATTATCCACAATACCAACAAAGTCAAACGTCGGAAAATAACGAGCCACCCCTCTCCACGCCTGCGCGCCATGACCGGAATAAATATCATCAGAGACACCACAACTACAGCCATTATCTCCTCCCAAGAAACAGGAATTACGGACGAAACAGCCGACAAAACAAAGGATACATTCGGATAGACATAATCGGCATATCCGCGTGCGCAACCGGGAAGGAAGCGGCAGAGCATGATATAAATTAATAATGCAACCGGAAGGATAATACCCCAACAACGCAAAATACGTTCTTTTCTCATGGATGTAAAGCTAATCATTTTCCACAACCCCCAAACAGGCATTTACCGTAAACGAAAAGTTCTCGTTTCACATCAAGTTATTGTAAAGCAAAGCATTAACCCACTGATATGTGTGAAACATGGTTTTCTGCTTCCTGCCATTGGACAGACACATGAGTTTGCTCAACAGTAGCAGCCAAAGCATGATAAATCTGTTTGGTCAAATTCTACTCTTCTTTCGTTAAAATACGTTCCAACTCCTCAGCAGTAAGTCGGAGATGGAATTGTCCCTTATAAGCTACCGAAATGCCTCCGGTCTCTTCGGATACGATTATGGCCAGCGCATCCGTCTCCTGCGACACCCCCATGGCAGCCCGATGCCTTAATCCCAATTCTTTAGGGATATTCAAGTCGTGAGATACCGGGAGAATACAACCGGCCGCCTCAATGCGTTTGTGACGTATAATCATTGCCCCATCGTGCAACGGACTGTTCTTGAAAAATATATTTTCAATCAACCTTTGATTGACATTGGCATTAATAATCTCACCCGTACGGATAATATCATTCAGCGGCATACTCTTTTCGATGACAATCAGTGCCCCCACCTTCCCTTTGCTCATGCTCATACAGGCAAGTACAATCGGCATAATATCCGCTTTTTCCGTCTTTTCCTGCTTGTTTCCCGTCAGGAAGCGGAAAAAACTGCCCAAGCGCTTATGCGAACCCAGCGTAACAAGAAAACGGCGCAACTCATCCTGAAATAAAATAATCAGAGCCAGCACACCTACGCTTACCAACTTATCAAAGATAGAGCCCAAAAAAGCTTCATCTCAAGAACTTGTGACACAATCAGCCAAATGCCGATGAAAACCAGAATCCCCGTAAAAATGTTGATTGAACCGAATCCTTCATCAGCCGATAAGTCTGATATAGCAAGTAAGCCACCAGCAGGATATCAATAAGGTCTTTTATACTAAAGTCGATAAACATCTTTCGCTATATTATTATTCAAGATTATACTATTAACAGTCGATAGCACAGGACTTCATCTGTCGCACAATCCGCACAGCTTCCACAGCCTCCTTCATCGTGTACCCTCAAAATGTCAGCACCCTTCATGAGCGCAATGGTATTGAGTACGGTCGTGCCGTTCAGCGCATTTTCGGGAGTACCGTCCAGAAGTTTGTAAATCATCGACTTGCGCGATATCCCCACCAATACCGGAAGGTCAAAAAGAGCAAAATCTTCCAAACATCCCATGAGCCCGTAGTTGTGTTCCAGTGTCTTACCAAAACCAAAACCGGGATCAAGAATAAGGTCTTTCACACCCAACTCATATAACTGATGTATCTTCCGTGCAAAATACCGGAATATTTCCTTCATCAAATTATCATAATGCGGAGCCTGCTGCATGGTTTGCGGAGTACCCTTCATGTGCATGATAATGTAAGGAACACCCAGCCCGGCCACAGTAGAAAACATCTCGGAATCCATCTCTCCTGCCGAGATATCATTAATGAGGGCTGCGCCATATTCTTCCACACACATCCGTGCTGCATCTGCCCGGAAAGTGTCTACCGAAATGGGAATCGAAGGACACACATCAGTAATCACTTCAAGTCCCATCCGCAGGCGATTCATTTCTTCTTCCAATGAAACATGGTCGGCATTCGGACGAGAGGAGTATGCACCGATATCAATAAAGTCAGCACCCTCATTTACTATTTCCACCACACGTGCAGCAATCTTTTCCACTGTCTGGAGACGGCTTTCACTGTAAAAGGAATCGGGTGTTACATTCAGAATCCCCATTACCCGAGGCTCCGACAGATCCATCAACTGCCCCTTTACATTAATGTATTTACTCTCTTTGTTCATCATCTCTACGAAGTGTTATTTATGTCGTACAAAAGTACGCACAATTCTTGAGTTTTTGTTGTTTCCTGAACTATTTTTCAGCTATCTTTGCCGCAACTAATATTAATAGAAGGTATAATGGATATTTCAACTTTATATAAATGCTTTACGGAATGCAGTGGAGTAACCACCGACAGCCGTAACTGTCCTGAAGGCTCCATGTTCATAGCCTTGAAGGGAGAGACATTCAATGGGAACGCCTTCGCTGCACAAGCGCTGGAGAAAGGTTGCCGATATGCGGTAGTGGACGAAGAACAATACGCCGGTGAAAACCCGCATATCCTTTTGGTTGACAACTGCCTGAGAACCTTACAGGAGTTGGCCAACTTCCATCGCCGTACGTTAGATACCCTCATTATAGGCATCACCGGTACCAACGGAAAGACCACCACCAAAGAACTGATAGCCGCCGTACTTCAAAAAAAATACCGGATACTTTATACATTGGGCAATCTGAACAACCACATCGGCGTGCCACTCACACTGCTACGCCTCACTCCCGATGACGAGCTTGCCGTGATAGAAATGGGAGCAAACCATCCGGGTGAAATCAAAACGCTCTCTGCCATCGTTGAGCCCGATTACGGTATTATCACCAATGTGGGCAAGGCACACCTTGAAGGGTTCGGCTCTTTTGAAGGAGTGATAAAAACCAAAGGAGAGTTATACGAGCATTTACGTTACGGAGGTGAACACACCATTTTCATCGATAGGGATAATGAGCATCTTTATAAGATTTCAAAAGGGCTGACCTGTATCACCTACGGCACAGAAGACGAAGCGGAACTCTATGTTAGCGGCAAGGCAGGAATATGTGCCCCATTCCTCACTTTCGAGTGGAGACACGAAGACAGACGACATAAGGTAAGCACCCACCTGATAGGCTCTTATAACCTTAAAAATGCCCTTGCCGCCATCGCCATCGGACGTTTTTTCAATGTATCAGAAGAAGATATTTCAAAAGCACTGGAAGAATATATTCCACACAACAATCGCTCGCAGCTTACCCCAACTGCCGACAATAATCTGATAGTGGATGCCTACAACGCCAACCCTACCAGCATGATGGCGGCATTGGAGAATTTCCGCCGGATGGAAGTGCTGCATAAGATGGTCATTCTAGGCGATATGAAAGAATTGGGAAAGAGTAGTCATGAAGAACATCAAAAAATAGTCAGTTACATAGATGAATGTAAATTTGAGCGCGTAATCTTGGTTGGAGAAGAGTTCGGACAAGCGACCTCCTCTTACGAACATTATCAGGATGCCCGTCAATTATCAGAAGTCCTGAAAAAGTCTAAGCCGAAAGGATTCTATATTCTCATAAAGGGTTCGAACAGCATGAAACTCGCCCCACTGCAAGAGTTGCTTTAAAGTAGTTCATATACTATATCAGGAGGATATACCTAAATAAAAATTATTCACTGTATATGAGACTGTCCAAAATGTTCAGCTAATTTCTTATTTTCTCCTTCCGGACAAAATAAGAAATCTGAATACATTCATTAATATGCTGTTCTTCACTACATTCTGAATGACAGAACAAAAGATAATACAATAATCTTCTTGGACAGTCTCATATAGTAACTTTGAAATTTTTATTCGCATTTCTTCAGTTGAGCATCAAACTCATATAAGGATGCTCCGTTTCAAAAGACTTGGCTGTCAGGCTTTCTATCGTATAAAGATGATATTCTCTTCCTTCCCGATATTCACGATAACAATTACCGTTTTCCACAATATAGTAACCATTATTCTCAGGAATAGCATCATCGTCTTCTATTTGAATGGACAGACTCAGCACCGGGTGTTTCCTTGCAAGTATGGACAGCATCTTTTCCACATGAATCAAACGCGCCATTCCCAACGTGGACGAATCCCCGGAAGAAGGATGAATATACTCGATGACAGCTCCGGGGTATAGGGTTACAGCTACCGACAACAAGGTATCTTTGACCGCCTCAAAACCTGTCTGTCCGGGAATACCATCTGCCAATAACTCCTTAATATATAAGCTTCCGGCATCCATTACCACAAAAAGCCATCCCTGCCATCCGATCCGCCCGGCGTGCCACAAGCACCTTACCCCCCCCCAGTCGTAAGTCCGCCATGATAACCAGAAAATCCTCATAACTATGCAACATACAGCAGGCACGCTCGCGCATACGATTGTCGAAATACTGATACAGTTCGGCTGAAGCCTCATCCTCCTCTTCCACCCTATAAGAACCGGAAGGGATAAGTTTTTCTACGTTTACCCTTTCCATCACATAACCGAATCGCGGAGTATATCCCGACTTTGCATAATAGCCAAACAACCATTTCTCTGCCGGTATAAGAGTGCTGAGCAGAATGCCGTCATCATACATGCGACGATGCGTCAGCCTCAACAATCGCCGCATGGCTCCATGCGACCTGTAATCGGGATGGGTGCACGCACCGGAAACGTAAGAAGTAGCAATCGTCTCCCCGCAAAAAGTCATCGGGTAGGAAATCATTTGTAAAGCAGAAATGATTTTTCCTTCTTCACGCACAGCCATATTGATATCATCCTTATATCTCAGGTCGAAATACAAGTCGGTAAACTCATCGCTATCATTGAAGCAGAGTTTCCATAATGTTTTCACTTCAACCTTTGTGGTCATTGAGCTCTGCTATACATTTCTCGAGCAAGATAGTCGGCTGATAAGAAAGCTTCGCCTTACGCAGCCCCTCCAGTCCAAGATCCTCCTCGCGATTGATATACATATACTGTTCACCGATATGATTGGCATACTCATAGTTAATCATGGCATAAGAACCTTCGATATCGGTATTCGCTTTCTCCACACAAAGTGTCCCATGTCTGATAGTTGATGGGGCCCCATATGTAAATGCGGCTATCTTTCCATTCACATGTAACACTCCTCCGGTCAACCCCAACTCTTCCATGTGATGAAGGGCAAAGGTCATGGACCGCCGTTCGGCCCCCAATGCCAATTGTTCCTCGCAGTTATTGGCACGACACCATTCTTCTTCCATTTTCAGGCATTCGGGAACAAGCTCGGGAGTCAGAAGCCTGTACTCATAATCAGGATACTGCTTCTTGAACTTGTTAATATGATTACGTTTAGACTGATACTTTTTACCTTTCAAGGCAGCCAGGTCAGTGCGCAGATAAAGATAGTCGAAATAGTCACGATCTTCGGTAAAGGTGAAATGCCCCGGCATCACTGCTTCAAGGTCTGCTTTCATCCCTACACATACCCCCAGCATACGGAACTTTGCCCCCAACGCTTCTGCATCCTCAATCAGTGCCTCCAACACCGGTTTTACGTCTCCTGTTCCTACCGGCATCATGTAGGCCAGCTCTTCACCGGCATAAAAGCGAAGCAACAGATAACCGTCCAAAACGGCATACTTGGTCTGGTATAAGAATGTCCAACTACAAAGGTTGGCAAACGACAAGTCGCAATTGCGACGTTGGCTGTTAAGTGTAAACGACTGTATCAGCTCTTTATCCGCTAAAGTAATGTCTTTGAATTCTATCATAAATGTTTGTTTCTTTAATAACAAAGATAGAGGCATTTTTGTTAAATTACACCCAATAATTTAAGGATTGTTGGAGTAAAAACGGCTGTCATTATCCCGTTCAATGTCAATCCCAGACTGGCATAAGCTCCATATTTTCCACTGATTTCCATTGCTGTAGAAGTACCTACCGCATGAGTAGCCGTTCCCATGGACAAACCTTGGGCAATGGGACTTCCTACATGTCCCACACGCAACACCTTAAAGCCGAACACCGCTCCAAATAATCCCACAACCACAACGACAGCCGCCGTCAATGAAGGAATTCCTCCGGTAGCTTTCGACACCTCCATTGCAATAGGAGTAGTAACCGACTTCGGAGCCAACGAACAGATGATATCGGGTGTAGCTCCCAACAGCTTGGCAATGACCACCACGGCCACCAATCCCACCAAACAACCTGCCAACTGTGAAATGACAATAGGAAGCAACTGTTTCTTTATCATCTCCAACTGCAAATAAAGTGGCACGCCCAACGCTACCACCGCTGGCTTCAGCCAAAATTCGATAAGCTGTCCGCCTTCATTATATGTTTCATAACTGATGCCGGTAAATTTCAAAAACAGAATCAACACGGCAATGGTAAGCAATATAGGGTTCAAAATAACCCAGCCTGTCTTCTTCTGAACGATACGTGACAGAAAGAATACTCCGAAAGTAACCGCCAACAAGAAGAACTTATTTTCTAAATATTCCATTTGATTTAACTAATTGGTGAACCCATCCTGTTACGACCAGTACCAAAACCGTACTGACCACTGTCGCAATTACTATCGGCCAAAACTGTGCTTCAATGACATCAAAATAAAGCATCAGTGCCACACCGGGCGGAACGAAGAAAAAGCCCAGATTAGCAACCAAGAAATCGGACAGCCCCTGCACCCATTGCAGTTTTATCCAACCCAATTTGAGAAAAAGGGTGAGTAACAGCATTCCTATAATACTGGAAGGCAACTTAATGCCTGTCAGAAAAACAATCAATTCACCCAAAGCCAAACAGCCAAATAAAGATGGCGCACTGACGAATCATACCTTATAAATTTATTAAATACTTATTGAAAACTGCGCAAAGTTAAGGAAACATCCCGTTTGGTGTTCAATAACATACACTTTTAGCATACTTTAAACCAAAAATAATATTGATTTTGCAATGTAGATATTGCAAAATTAGCTAATTTTGCATCGTGAAAAACAACACTCGTCTTTAGAACGTACATAATTAATATATATCATGGATTTAATTTCTGAAATCGTTGAGCGCGCGAAAGCAAACAAACAGCGCATTGTTCTCCCTGAAGGAACAGAAGAACGTACATTAAAAGCTGCCAACCAAATATTGACAGACGGTGTTGCCGACCTTATTTTATTGGGTAATCCCGATGAAATCATGAGCCTGGCTAAACAATGGGGGTTAGGGAACATCGGTAAAGCCACTATTATCGACCCCAGACCACCCTAAGAAAGAAGAATACGCACAACTGCTGTGCGAACTTCGTAAGAAAAAAGGTATGACTATCGAAGAAGCCCGTAAACTGGTAGTCGACCCATTGTATTTGGGATGTTTGATAATTAAAGCCGGAGATGCCGATGGACAATTGGCAGGTGCCCGCAACACCACCGGTAACGTACTTCGCCCTGCATTACAGATTATCAAGACTGTACCGGGCATTACCTGTGTATCCGGTGCCATGCTGTTGCTGACTCATGCTCCCGAATACGGAAATAACGGTGTAATCGTAATGGGTGACGTTGCTGTAACCCCGATACCGGATGCCAACCAACTGGCACAGATTGCAGTTTGTACCGCTCAGACCGCCAAAGCTGTTGCAGGTATTGATCCGCGTGTTGCTATGTTGAGTTTCTCAACCAAAGGTTCTGCCAAACATGAAGTAGTAGACAAAGTAGTTGAAGCCTTGAGTATTGCCAAAGAAATGGCTCCCGATTTGAAGATTGACGGTGAACTGCAAGCTGATGCAGCTTTGGTTCCGCACATCGGTGCAAGCAAAGCTCCGGGTTCGGAAATTGCAGGAAAAGCCAATGTTCTGGTAGTTCCTTGTCTGGAAGTAGGTAATATTTCTTATAAATTAGTAGAACGTCTGGGACACGCTACCGCTATCGGCCCGATCCTGCAAGGTATCGCTCGTCCGGTGAACGACCTGTCACGCGGTTGCTCTATCGACGATGTTTATAAGATGATTGCCATTACTGCCAATCAAGCAATTGCCGCTAAAGAAAACAAATAATATTCTAAAGAAACAACAACATTATGAAAATATTAGTGCTCAATTGCGGTAGTTCTTCTATTAAATACAAGTTATTTGATATGACTACCAAAGAAATCCTGGCACAGGGTGGTATTGAAAAAATCGGATTAGTAGGTTCTTTCCTGAAGCTGACTTTGCCCAACGGTGAAAAGAAAATATTAGAAAAAAGATATCCCTGAACATACTGCAGGTATCGAGTTCATTCTGAATACATTGGTGAGCCCGGAATATGGCGCAATCAAGTCTCTGGAAGAAATCAATGCAGTAGGTCACCGTATGGTACATGGCGGGGAACGTTTCAGCGAATCCGTGATTGCTGGATAAAGAAGTATTGGATGCATTTATCGCTTGCAACGATTTAGCCCCGCTTCATAACCCGGCTAACTTGAAAGGTGTCAATGCTGTTTCTGCCATTCTGCCCAACGTTCCCCAAGTAGGTGTATTTGATACGGCGTTCCATCAAACAATGCCTGACTATGCATATATGTATGCCATTCCATACGAACTGTATGAAAAATACGGTGTGCGCCGTTATGGCTTCCATGGAACTTCTCATCGCTATGTTTCACAGCGTGTATGCGATTTCTTGGGAATCAATCCCGAAGGTTCTAAAATCATCACTTGCCACATTGGTAACGGTGGTTCTATCTCAGCTGTCAAGATGGTAAATGTGTAGACACCAGTATGGGGCTGACTCCCATTGGAGGTCTTGTAATGGGAACTCGTAGTGGTGACATCGATGCAGGCGCCGTTACTTTCATTATGGAAAAAGAAGGTTTGACTCCGACAGGTGTTTCTAATTTACTGAACAAGAAGAGTGGAGTACTTGGCATATCAGGCATATCCAGCGATATGCGTGAATTGGATGCAGCTTGCAAAGAAGGAAATCCGCGTGCTCTGCTGGCAGAAAAGATGTATTATTATCGCATCAAGAAGTATATCGGAGCTTATGCTGCTGCCATGGGTGGTGTAGATGTTATCTTATTTACCGGCGGTGTAGGTGAGAACCAATCACAATGCCGTGAAGCCGTATGTGACGGTTTACAATTCATCGGTGTAGAATTGGATAAAGAAATGAACAACAAGATTCATGGTGACGAAGCTATCATCTCTACCCCCGAATCAAAAGTCAAGGTAGTAATTATCCCGACAGATGAGGAATTGATGATTGCCAGCGATACACAAGCTATTTTGAATAAGTAATTTTATTGTTTGGTTAAATAAATATCGAAGGCCGCTGCGCGAGATGCGTAACGGCCTTCCTTTTTTCCCAATATTCTTTATTGAGCAACAAGCTCAACTACACGACTTTGTGCCTGTCCGCCGGTGAATACATTCAGTCCGACCTTCATCAGATAATCTCCTGAGAAAGTCTTACCATTTGCCTCCAGTCTTGATTTCTTTCCGGGCATCAAATTAATCTCTTCCACCTTATACATCTTCATCGGATCCAATCCCTGCAATTTTACAGGCAACAGTTTCTCGCCAAAACGAGGATGAATATCATAAGCATAAAGCACTGCCTTTTTTCTGCCCTTCACCCACATACATCACAGACATGTGATTGCCTTCGTATGGAGAAACCAAGCGATAAAGCTCTCCATCCAGAATAACAGGCTTCAAACGGTTAAAATTGGCAACTGCATTCTGGCAGTAGGCCAGTTCATCTTCACTCAATTCTTTCAAGCCCATATCGAAACCGAGTTTACACATAGAAGCCACATCAGTACGGAACTTCACACTGGTTTTACTATTCCAGCTAGTGACATGAGCACACATTGCCTTAGCCGGGAAGAATTGTGAGAATCCCCATTGGATATACAAACGTTCGATAGGGTCGGTATTATCACTACACCAAAATTCAGTGAAATATTTTAGTGCCTCATAGTCGCAGCGTGCACCACCACCCGAGCACAGCATCATCGGCACATTAGGATACTTGGCCTTCACTCTTTCCAAGACATTATAAACGCCACGCACATGGTTGATATAAAGCTGACTTTGTTTCTCTTTCAAATAAGGAGAATAAACATTTGTAATAGGGCTGTTGCAATCCCACTTAAAGAAAGCCACATCCGGATTCTCAGTCATGATATTATCCACTACACCAAATACAAAATCCTGCACTTTCGGATTGCTTAAATCAAGCACCAGTTGATTACGGTAATAGTACGTTTCACGATTAGGCAGATGGATAGCCCATTCGGGATGCTTCTCAAAGAGCTCACTCTTCGGACTTATCATTTCCGGCTCAATCCAAATTCCAAACTTCACACCGGCTTCTTTAGCGGCAGCCACCAATGCAGGCACTCCATTAGGCAACTTGCTTTTTGTAGCCTCCCAATCTCCCAAACCGGTGTGGTCATTGTTACGAGGATACTTATTGGCAAACCAACCGTCATCCAGCAAGAACATATCCACACCCAAATGTTTGGCTTCCTTCATCAGTTCCACCAATACTTTCTCATCAAACTTGAAACCGGTATTTTCCCAGTTATTGAGCAGTGTCATACGATCGCCCTTACCATCTTTCAACTGATAATTACGCGCCCATGCATGAATGTTCCGGCTCGCCTTTCCTGTTCCTTCCTTGCTCAGTGTGAAGATGAATTCCGGAGTTTTGAAAACATCCTTCGGAGCCAATTCATAATAAGAAGCATAAGGATTGATGGCAGGAATCACCCTCAAATTACCTTCGTTATCGACTTCAAACGTAAAGCGGAAATTTCCGGTCCAACCGATAGTTCCCAACAGCACATCTCCCTGATGCTCATTAGCAGGTCGGTCAAAGCCCAACTCAAAGAAAGGCTGAACAAACATAGCAGCGCGGCTACCCAACTTAGTATCCAGAATCTTTTTCCCGAATTGCAACTCTCTTGTGTACTCATCTGTACCTCTTTGGCCCAATCACTACTGAACTCTGTCAAGAAATACTTTTCCGCCGAGAAATATAACATAGTAGACGAATAACGTGAAAGCATCACCGGCTTTTTTTCCTGATGACTGATCTCACTCCAAGTCTTTATGACATCTTCCTTAGGGTAAGCTATATAATATAAGGTTACATCTACAGGATACTGGTCATCACGCAAGCGAATTATTGTCTCTGTGCCTCCATCTACTGCCTTACTTTCGGAAGAAACATAACGCAATATAGTACATGGATTTCCGTCATTGTGAGTAATGGCAACGGCAGGTTCAAAATAATCTTCAGCTCCCGAACCGGCATATACTTCCCAGCCATTGGCCGAAGCATCCCCGCCAGAAGCAGACGGAAGACTGACAATATCTTGTTCATTCAGCAGTTTACTGCCTAAATAAGACTGATACAAACGTCCGTTGGGAGCTACTTTCAAGATTAAATCCGTATTATCGGTCGACACACGAATTGTTTTCCGGTCTTCTGCACTCACTTGAAAACAAGTAAAGAATACAATTAGTAATAGAAAGATTTTCTTCATGGTATAAATTAAAAAGGTTTTATAATATTCAATCAAGGTCACCATTCAATGGTGATAGTACAAAGATAAGCATAAGCTACCCCAATTCCTCATACATTTGATTCATAATTGTGTAGAATATTCCACAGAAATCAAGAATACTGACTTTCTCCTTCTATAAACTGTTCAAGGAACATGTTTTCACCGTCAAAAACGGCATAAGAAAAATCCTGTATCCAATCTCCTAAGATAAGCATACGCGAAGTGCGACTCAACATCAAATCAAACATGATATGGCGATGACCATAAATAAAATAATTAATATCAGGATGACTCCTAAGATATTCTTTGGTAAAAAGCACTAAAGGCTCTTTGTTCTCTCCCCATATATTCAGGTTCCTTACCTCCTTCACGTTTCATACGGCTATGTTTCGCCCACTCCAGTCCCAGTTCCACACTCCAACGAGGATGTAAAGTAGAAAACAAACGTTGTAAAGTGGTGCTATGGAACATAGAGCGTAACAACTTAAACTTACGGTCACCATCCCCCAACCCATCACCATGGGCAAGAAAGAACTCTTTACCATAAATTTCGCAAGTAAGCGGCTGACGATGAATGGTCACACCACATTCTTTTTTCCAGATAATCGCCACACCAGATATCATGATTTCCAATAAAAAAGTGAACTTCCACCCCCATATCAGTCAGTTCGGAAATTTTTCCCAAGAAGCGAGTATAACCTTTCGGTACTACTAACTTAAATTCATACCAAAAATCGAACATATCTCCCAATAGATACACTGCTGCGGCATTATGCTTGATACTATCCAAAAAATTCACCAATCGACGTTCCTGTGTCCGTCCATGCGCTATTGCACGCGATCCCAAATGTGCATCTGAAAGGAAATATATATTCTTCATAATCTTAAAGGAATCCTAATTCAAGTTTTGCTTCTTCACTCATCATATCTTTATCCCATTCGGGTTCGAATACCAAATTAATAACAGAAGAATTTACCCCTTCTACCGAATCCACCTTTTGACGCACATCTTCCATAATAAAATCGGCAGCAGGACAATTGGGAGCGGTAAGCGTCATATCAATACTTACATCTCCATCATCTTGCAAATCAATCTTATATATCAAGCCTAAATCGTATATATTCACCGGAATCTCGGGATCATATACGGTTTTCAACATGGCTATAATCTTTCTTCTGTTTTTAAACGGGTATCTGCATCCATATCTCTCGTTGTTTTAATTGCAAATTTAATGATTTTGCAACAGTATACCAAACGTTTCTAGAGATATCTATAGAAAGCTTTCCAAAAAGGCGTATAGACAATGTTTTACTCCCAAAGAACAAGTGTTTATTCATGAATTGATGAAAGCCTGTTTTAACCTTCGTCAACCCCAAAGTGAAAAATCAACTAACATTTATATGGTGGTACACATGAACAAGAAACAGGTACAACCGGCTAGCGGAGTAAAAAGTAGATCCCGACCGACCAATGGAACATCAGAAAACAAAAAGCATATATAAGTTGTCGTCTGACAGAACTGGATAATCAGAATTAATGCTATCCACATACCGATGTAAAGCACCTAGTTCCTTTTGCAAACGAATGCTGTCTGTTTCGTCCTTCTCTCCTTTCCTGAAAGAATAGGAATGGCAAGAACAAAATAGTATTATGGTTATAAATATTATCTTCATATTTATTTTATTTCAAATTCAGCACTCAGCTTTATCTCTTTGCTATCATTCCATAATGATTTAGATATACGATATCTCCCGGGAGTAATCTTATAATATTTAATTGGAAACCTGAAACAGTAATAAATCTGAGGTATAATATCCTGTATACTGTCACTCAAAAATCCATACTTATCTTTCAATTCAGGTGTTGTCCAGCAATTATTCTCCCATTTTTTCCAAAGTCCAGTAGGAACCGTAACTGAGAAGAAGTCTTTGAGGGTTCAGAACAATGGTAAATACTTCGTCCGTCTTAATGGTATAATTCCCATGAATCATTTTCATCCGAACTTCAGAACCTAAAGTATCGCTGCAGACACAATCGGCAGACATATACCCTAGTTTCGGTACACCCTTATCTTTACTTTTACATCCGATCATCAAAACACAAAGTATGGTTATAAATATTGTCTTCATATTTATTTTATTTTAAATTCAGCACTCAATTTTATCTCGTCCCAGAATTTCTGATAGACAATGAAAGAAGGAGGGATAAAAAACATCTCCTTCATGGCTTATCTCATCCATTCTACTATCTTGTCTTTGGCGTAGAAGTAATAGAGGACCAGCCCAAACCAGTTTGTAATGATAACCAGAATGATGAACAAGCTCTTTTGTCATATCACCATTTGTTTCCCGGATTTGATATGCTTGATTGGGGCGGATGTACATGCTTCAATCCGTATCCGAGAATTTGTAGTCCTTGTAACTTTTTCCTCTTTTAATCCTGAATGTCAACCTACTCCATTCCTCTTTCGTCAGTTTCAGTTTAATGTTCATACAGAAATAATAGGTCTCATTTCCCTCCAAAGGTGAAATCCAAATTTTATTTATACACTTTCTTTTACCGGAGCCTGAATAGTATAGAAGGCAGCGTACTCTTCTTATCTGCATACTGTCCTCATTACATACCTTTATTTCTATACGTCTTCCGTTTCCGATTCGGTAAAATTTAGGAGGGAACATTCTTACTTTATTCAGGGTACTGTCCTTGTCATTGATGTCTGTAACTATGAATTTTCCTATCCCGTCCGGTTGTCCGGCAAAAGCATTGTCAAAGGCAGACAACGATATGATGAATATAATTATGAATTTCCACATGTGATTGAGGCTTTTCAGTAATTAAAGGCAAGTTATTAATAAATTCCATAGTTTCAATGCACGAGAACCTTTTTTAAATATTTTTTGTTAGTTTTATAAATAACTGTGAAAGGCAATTGTTGTTCCCGGACTTTTTTTAGATTACGGCTGTTTTTTGATTTATGTAAGCAGTTTCATTATACAATTCATTACCGGCCTTAGGTTGTGGAATAGGACAGGTAATGTTTCAAGGGAATATATGGACCGAACTGCTCTTTTGACCGGCATTCTTATCAATTCGCGGACTGCTGCTTTTTATACTGTATTTGGAGCACTTCTTCCTATTCCACCAGCCTTCTTACCAGGGATAGATGCCGGAACATTAAATATGGGATTGATGGGCTATAACGGTGTATTGTGTTCCATAGCTTTAGGAAATAAAAACCTGAAAAGTCTTGTATGGACCTCATGTTCAGTCTTACTGTCCGTCGTATTGCAGGTTATAGGAATGAACTTGGGGATTACTACTCTAACCGCACCTTTTGTCTATCATCAGTATGGGTGATAATGGGAATACAGAAGTTGATGATTTTGGCAACAGTATACCAAACGTTTCTAGAGATATCTATAGAAAGCTTTCCAAAAGGCGTATAGACAATGTTTTACTCCTAATCCCCCTTTAAAGGACGGAATTAAAAATACTTTTGGCTTTTTCAATTAAAACCGGTATATTTGTCACAAAAACCTAATAATCTATCTCTATTATGAATAAACTATCGCATAGTGTATTATGGATTGTTACAGTCTTAGTAACCGCTTTTAACATACAGCCCAAACAGGAACCTATCGAAGAAGTCATCGACCGTGGTTTGAAAGCTTCGACCGAACAGGCTCTATTAATGGCAAAAAGAGCTTGAAACACAGAATGGTCGTCTGCCGAAAACAATCAATAAAGAAGGAAAGTTGGAAACCAGCGATTACAGTTGGTGGTGCAGTGGTTTCTTTCCGGGTGAATTGTGGTATTTGTACGAATACAATCCGACCCCGGAAATGAAAAAATATGCAGAAATGTACACCGACCGTGTAGAAGAGGTAAAACACATCACTTACAGCCATGATGTAGGTTTCATGCTATATTGCAGCTACGGCAACGGCTATCGTCTGACCGGGAAACCGGAATATAAGGACGTGATGCTAACCGGAGCCAATTCGCTGGCTACCCGTTATGACGAACGGGTGGGAGCCATCCGTTCCTGGGACTTCAACAAAAAAAGATTTGGCAGTTCCCGGTCATTATTGACAATATGATGAATCTGGAATTCTTCAGTTGGGCTTCGAAAGCATCAGGTGATGACCGTTTCCGAAAAATGGCCATTTCTCACGCAGATAAGACCATGCTTCACCATTTTCGTGATGACTACAGCTGTTATCATGTAGTTTCTTATGATACGATAACAGGCATGCCGCATAAAAACAGACTCATCAGGGAGCAGCTGACGAATCGGCATGGGCTCGCGGACAGGCATGGGCGTTGTATGGCTTTACTATGATGTATCGTGAAACCGGCAAACCGGAATATCTGGATCAGGCCAAACATGTTGCTGCATTCATTATGAATCATCCGAATATGCCGGTCGATAAAATTCCTTATTGGGACTTTGACGCCCCGGGCATTCCCAATGTGCCTCGTGATGCTTCTGCCGCGGCTATCATGGCTTCTGCTCTGATAGAACTAAGTCAACTGGATAAAAGTACTGAGGCAAAGAGTTATCTGGACTTTGCAGAACAACAAATCCGTTCATTAACAAGTCCCGACTATCTGGCTGCAAAAGGTACGAACTGCAATTTCGCTCTGATGCATTCCACCGGACATTTTCCCGGAAAAAGTGAAGTTGATGTACCTTTGAGCTATGCCGATTATTATTATGTAGAAGCTCTGATGCGTTTAAGAAACCAACTGAAAAATAAATCCTTATAACCACCTGCCTCCATCCGGCCTATGCGCTTGCTGAATCTCCATACAACACAATTCACAAGACGTAGGCCGAGGCGGTTCTATATTCTTCCCTCATCGGCATAACTATAATATTTGCCATCTGTTAAAATTACATGGTCAATCAACCTTATATTCATTATTTTGGCTGCTTTGTCCAAATGTTCTGTCAGGCAATCATCTTCTCTGCTGGGACGCAGACTTCCCGAAGGATGGTTATGACAAAGTGCCATCGAAACAGCCCGCTTCATCAATGCCTCTCTCAAGATACAACGAATATCCACAGCAGTAGCAGCCAATCCACCTGCACTTATTTTTACCCTGTCTATCACTTTTGAAGCCTGGTTGAGCAACAGCACCCAACACTCTTCCGTAGGCAAATCACACATCAACGGATAAAAATATTGATAAACATCACAAGAACTGAGTATTTTTTACGCTCTTTCACCTCCTCTTCCTTACGCCGCTTTCCCAGTTCGGAAGCAGCAAGAATACTGATGGCTTTGGCGGGACCTATTCCTTTATAATGGCACAAATCATCAATGCTGCATTTACCCAGCTCATTCAAATTATTGTGATAGTCACTCAATATCTTCCGCATCAGTTCCACAGCCGAGTCTTCCGTGTTTCCCGAACCTATCAGAATCGCTAATAATTCGGCATTAGAAAGTGCAGCCACTCCATGATGAGCCATTTTTTCACGCGGCCGGTCTTCCTCAGCCCAACGATTTATAGCCAGTTTCTCTCCCATTATTTATAAAAGTTCTTTTCAAACGCTGCAAACTCGTCTTTCTTCAGCACACAACGCTTCCACCATGCGCGCAAAAAGCCCGTTCCGTATCCTGTCAACTGAATAAAAGAGGCCACAATAGAGAGCATCCCTATTTTCAAGCTGTTGTTTTGCAATGTCGAATCGATACATATAATCAAAGCAAAAAAAAGCAAAAAGCAAGCAGCGACAAGCTCCATACACAAACCGGTGCCCCCAACAATAAGAACAGTACTCCCAACGTAAAAACAGCCGGCAACAAATGCACTATTTTCAATGATTCCGGATATTTTTTATACAGATTGATACGCGCAATACCCGAATTATGCACCTGTTTGAAGAATTTCTTTAAGTCCGTACGGCGTTTGTGCCATACCCACGCCTCGGGAAACAACCGACAGACATAGCCTCCCTTGAATATTCGGATACTGAAATCAATATCCTCTCCAAAACGCATTTTAGAGAAACCACCCAAAGTTTTATATACTTCCGCGCGCACTCCCATATTGAAACTGCGCGGATAGAACTTGTCCATCTTCTTTTTACCACCGCGAATACCCCCGGTCGTAAAAAATGAAGTCATGGCATAGTTGATGGCTTTTTGCACATCGGAAAACGACTCATGCGCACGGTCGGGGCCCCCCGAAAGCATCCGTCCTTCCCTTTGCAGTTCTGCTCCGACCGCCGCCAGATACCCTTCAGGCAAAATACAATCAGAATCCAATATAATAAGATATTCTCCATGACTGCGTTCCGCACCATAATTACGGGTTTGCCCCGGTCCTGAATTAGGCTTATTATAATAATGTATATCCAAACAATCGGCATAATGCTTCACCACCTCCTTGCACGGAACAGACGAACCGTCCTCCACTATCAGGACTTCAAAGTTCTTATTTGTCTGCCTTGTGAGGCTGTTCAAGCAACTCATCCACTTCATCGGGACGATTATAAACCGGTATAATAAAAGAATATCTCATTGCTTTATTTTGATTTTATCCATCACAGAGAAGACAAAAAACATAAAAAAGGCGGAGCTTGCAACAAGTTCCGCCTTTTTATATAATGGCTTAAATAAATAGATTATGCTTTCACACGACCTACGTATGAACCGTCACGAGTATCAATTTCGATTGTTTCACCTTCATTGATAAACAAAGGAACGCGAACCGTTGCACCCGATTCCACAGTAGCAGGTTTTAAAGTATTGGTAGCTGTATCCCCTTTCAATCCCGGTTCTGTATAAGTAACCTTCATCTGAACCTTCACAGGAACATCAGCAAACAATACTGTTTCAGTAGAAGCATCAGAAACTACGTCTACCACCATTCCTTCCAACAGGAAGTCTACACCGTTAATCAGGTCGTGAGCGATAGGAATTTGGTCGAAAGTTTCCTGATTCATGAAAATATAGTCTGCACCTTCCATATACAAATATTGATGCGGACGACGTTCCACACGTACATCTTCCAATTTTTCACCGATATTGAAACGACGTTCCAAAACGTAACCATTAACTACATCTTTCAATTTAGTACGCATAAAGGTGTTACCCTTTCCCGGTTTTACATGCAGGAAGTCAATACAGAAATACAATTTGCCGTCCATACGGATAGCAGTTCCAATTTTAATGTCTTGAGCATTAATCATACTTTTCTTTGCTTATATTTGATTATTATTTCAGATTATATTCACTCACAGCTGCGATTTCGGAGTGCAAAAGTAATGTAAATCAAGAAAAAACGCAAAAAGAAATCACTAAAAATGAGTTATCTCTTTGTTTATTTCAAAAAAGTCACTAATTTTGCAGCCCGTTACTCATGATAATAACATAAAAATAAGTATATACAATGAAAAGAACATTCCAACCCTCTAACAGAAAGAGAAAGAACAAACATGGATTCCGTGAAAGAATGGCAACTGCTAATGGCCGTCGCGTATTAGCTAGCCGTCGTGCAAAAGGTCGTAAGAAATTAACTGTATCTGATGAATACAACGGAAAATAATTCATCTGACCGGAACAAATAAAAGGAGTAAAGTGAATCACTTTACTCCTTTTGATTTTTATTCATTCTCCCGTATCGCCCAGTCCATCACATTTGCCGGAGCGCGTTCCGCCAGCAGTTCTTTTTTCATAAAATCCATATAGGGTGCTACATGATCAAAAAACTTATAATATCCTTTGCACAGATAGTTCAGTCCCGGTTCTCCGTCCTCCGTCACAACAAATCGATTCTTGGGACATTCACCGTGACAGGCAAATTCATATTGGCAATCCAGGCATTGCCGTGGCAAGCTGTTGTGCTTCATAGCCCCAAATGCTTCCTGTTCTTTGCTATACATCATCTCCACCAATGTCTTCTGATAGATATTTCCCAATTTATATTCAGGAAAGACAAAATGATCGCATGAATACACATCACCATTGAATTCCATCACGGCTGCATGTCCACAATATTTTGCCATCGAACAAACACCCGGCTGTTGTCCCACCCAATTCGCCAACGTAGAATCGAATATCTGAATAAAGTAATTGCCTACATCCTTCTTTACCCATTCATCAAAGATGGTACAAAGAAAGTTTCCCCATTGTTCGGTCGAAACAGTAAAAAGGCGCTACTTCCCCATCCTTCTGCTTTAAAGAAGAAAGCTTAAGCCCATCGGCCCGTTTAGATAGACGTTCTACAATCGGGGTAAACTGAATATAGTGGCAGTCCAACTCATCGCGGAAGAAGCGGTAAAAATCCAAAGGATAATCAGCATTATAGTCGTTCACCACTGCCATGGCATTCCATTCCACCCCATGCTTTTTCAACAAGTTGATACCACGCATCACCTTCACAAACGATGGCTGTCCCATCTTATTCTTCCGATACTCGTCATGAAATTCTTGCGGACCATCAATAGAGATGCCTACCAGAAAATTGTTCTCGCGAAAGAACTCACACCATTCATCTGTCAGCAGTGTACCGTTGGTCTGAATGCAATTATCAATCGTACGGCCTCCGGCATATTTCTTTTGAAGTTCCATCGCCTTTTTATAAAAAGACAAGGGGCGCATCAGGGTTTCACCTCCATGCCAAGTGAACAACACTTGAGGCATGGTTTGCGATTCAATATATTCTTTTTATGAATTTCTCCAACAGTTCGTCACTCATCACATGGCGAGGCTGTTCTTCATATAACTTTGCTTTTTCCAGGTAATAACAATAGTCGCAAGCCAGATTGCATACTGCGCCCACGGGCTTGGTCATTACATAAAGCGGCTTCGCAAAGGGGGTTATGGTTGCTTCTTTCATCGGTCTTTCATTTATATCTTAGCGTTTATATTACAAAGATAAATCTATTTTTCTATCCACAGAGGAGAAAATGCAATTTTTCGGCATGAAATTCATAACTGCCGTAGATCTGCTCATATTACGTGAGCCAGCCTTTGAGATAGAAATCTGTTTCTTCTTTTCTCCTTTCATTAACTGTTGAAACGTCCTGTTGATGGGGGTTCCGATAGTGAATGAACATCCCGTAATCGCCCTTTCAGCCTCCTTTCATCTGTAAAACATCTTCTGGCAAGACAAATACTGAAGGCAGATTGTGAAGGGACTTGGAAAGCACAGATGAAGGGAGGATGATGGGAGCACTTTCAGAATTAACAAATTGATTACCTGCATGTTATAATTAAAATGTAAGAATGAACGGAAAAAGGGAATAACCGACTTAATAAGGGGTGATGCAACCTGCCCTTACATGAAAAACATACCGGGCTTAAAAAAAGACTTTGAGGTTTTTAAAAAAGATGGTAGTGTTTCAATAAAAGACTTTGAGGTTTTAAAAAAACATCAAGGTCTTTTTGGAAAACATCAAGGTCTTTTTGCAACATTCAGTGCGAGCTGCATATTTTTTAATGTACGTACGCATCGGAATACACATACGGTAGCATAAGTCTACACGTATATACGCATCAGGTCACACGTATATACGTATCGAGCTACACGTACGTACGCATGAGCCTGCACGTGTTATAATATACAATAAATATATTTATCAAATCGCTTTGCTATGGAGGCTGACACATTTGTCTGCCTTCACAGCAAAAAGCGATAATGAGAATTACCTTCGAGCACTGCCCAAAGGATATAAAGAAGTTATGTTTCCGTTTATTTCAACAAGATTCCAACCTCACCAACGGTGGTTGTCGGCTTGTTGTTTATTTCGGCAGCAGGCTCCAGTTTAAAGTAACGCGCCGGATATTTCTTACCGAAACGGACAAAATAAGGAACAGGATTGTGCATGATGTTGCTGAATTCTCCACTGGCATCGCACTTAGTCCAATTCTTGCCATCGATACTAACATAGAAATTATACTTATAAATCGTTCCCGTAAGGTCTTCTTTTGCGCAGGTGCATAACTAAAACCGATAACTTCCGATGCTTTACCCATATCCACCACCAAAGGAGTCAGAGCCTTGGCAGTCCACACAGTCTGAGGATCTCCGTCAATGGCATTAGCCGCTTCCGCCGGCATACCCACCGTTTTCCAGTCTTTCACCGAAACATCACTTAACTTCACTTTCACATTCTTTTTTCTGTCAAAGGTTGTGCATAATAAAGACCGATATTGGAAATATTGGCTGTTCCGCGAGCGGCATTTACAGTCACCCTCAACTTTTCCGCTTTGCTGTCGGAGAAACGGACAAGACGTTTATAACCCACCGTCGTTCCTTCCAGCCACATGACGCCACGCCCCATTGGTAAACACCTCAATCGTAAAATCTTCTATGCGTTGTCCCTTAGAGATATCTTCCTGAATAAGGAAAAAAAAAAAAAAAAAAAATGTATTGACCAAAGCATCTTTTTTTTCAGTTTATACACTTTCGACTCACCGGCTTTGGCTGTCCATGCAGCATTCCCCTTTTCCACCTGATTGTCGGCAAATGTTTTTTTTGACATAAGAAGCCAGTTCCTTGATGCGGTTGGCATCATTCTCGTGAATCAATCCGCGTCTGTCGGGAGGGATATATTCAGCAACAGCACAGAGTTATACCCCACCGACTTGAAATAAATATCAGTCAGATGTGCCAATGATTTTACCTGGTTGTCCTGTTCGGCATGATAGAACCATCCCGGACGGATAGACACATCCACTTCCGACGGATACCAATAGAGTGCCGGAGCCTTCTCTAATCAAGCACGGCTTCCCAAATCCTTACCGGTTCCTTTAATACCCAACTTTGCATAACTTTCGTCGGCACCCGCATAAGAATGGGGCATAAGAGCCGTAGCGCTCCATTCGGTTTCACGCCCGATACCACGTTCGTTGCCCACCCAGCGCGTACATCATCACCCATAATGGCTGTCACGGCTTTCGGTTGCAGTCGGCGGATGGTTTTCAAGATGGCATCCCAATCATAAATCTGCTTCTTGCCGTTGGGACCTTCTCCATTCGCACCGTCAAACCAAACTTCGTGCACTTCACCGTAATTGCTCAGAAGCTCGGTGAGCTGTTCGATAAAGAATTTATTGTATGCGGGAGAATCGCCATAACATTCGGCATTACGATCCCATGGAGACAGGTAAACACCAAACTTGATGCCGTACTTGTCGCAGGCGTCGCGCAACTCACGGACAACGTCTCCTTTGCCATTCTTCCACGGAGAATTGGCCACAGAATGTTTGGTTGTCTTAGTAGGCCAAAGGCAGAAACCATCATGGTGCTTGGCCGTAATAATCGCCATTTTGAAACCGCCTTCTTTCAGTGAGCGCACCCATTGTTCGCAATCCAGCTCGGTGGGATTGAAGACAGCAGGGTCTTCTTTTCCGCTTCCCCATTCATTGCCGGTAAACGTATTGATGCCAAAATGCAGGAAAGCGGTAAACTCCATTTGCTGCCATGCCAACTGTTGCGGAGTGGGCACCAGGCGGGAAGCCATATCCACTTTCTGTTCCAAAGTCGCCCCGACGGGGAAGGTCACTTGTTTCTCATAGTACTCCTGAGCTTGTGCACCTAAAAAGGCACAAACCAAGGCTGCGGTCAGAATTGTTTTTCTCATGTGTCTTATTTTTATTTTGCCAAAGGGCGAATCATAAATTCAAAAGTATGCTTTTGTACGGGGACAAGGTATTGGGGCAACACACCCGGTCCGCAAGTAGCGGTGCCCACTCCCGACTGTTCTGCATCGAGATGAACGGTTACAACACCTGTCCGTTTCAACTCATTGATATGAGTTGCCTTGTCCACATTCATATCCGTAAAAGGAATAACACTGAACTGAAAGTGCTTGTCCGAACGGAAAGTCAATCCGTTACCCGCCTCATCCGTCAGGTTCACCCAACGTACATCCGTGCGATTTCCTGTTGCCTGCGGTCTCACATAATAATGGAACATACGCTCTGCATCTGTGTGGTAAATGCCGATACGTCCCGACCGGTTACGGTCTGCATAAGTTTCATGCTCACCGCGTCCCAAATACGAAACTTGATTATAAGTATCCGGCATTTCGAAAGCCAGGCCGACTCTCGCCAACGAAGTAATAACGGCCGTATCAGGAACAAACGTTGTTTTCACTTCCAATGTACCATTCTTTCTCAACGTGTACAGGAAGTCGGCAGTACCCACTTTACGACCTTCGGCATTCAGCAATTCCACTTTGGCTTTGCCGCCTTTTGCAGACGATTCGACAAAAGTCGCTTTTTGAACCAAATTGTTCAAACCTGCCTTTTTCCAAGCTCGTGCACCACCTGTTCTTTCACGGTTATCATTATCTGTGACAGGACGATAAAGACTCAGCACAACGGGAGATGCCAGCATTTCCTTACCATTATACATATAAGAACGCAAGGCTCCTGTTTGCCGGTCAATATCCCATTTCACTTCCCCTTCCGGTTTGGAAACCTGCGCATGGAAATTCTTGCCGGCAGGCAAGACAAACTGATCATAAGCCACCTCAAAATCAGTTCCGATAAAAGGTTGAGGCGTATCAGGTGTCCAGCTCAGATTGAGATATGCTTCACGGATATTCGATGGCAACTTTATACGACCCAAAGCAAAATCAGCAGTTGCATGGGGAGCACAATCTATTTTGTGAGTACCTTCCTTGATGACGGTTCCATTATCACCTACCACCTGCCAATGCAGCGTATAGGCATTCAGATTAGTAAAATCGTACCAGTTTTTCACCTTTAACGAAAGATTGCGTCGGTCTGTCAGTGCCGACTTAATATACTGATAGTTTTTCTTTACCTCGATAAGGTGAGGATGTGGTTCACGAGCGGCATTGACCAACCCGTTACAACAGAAATTGCCAAAGCTGGGCACATCCTTCGGACCATAATCCCCACCATAACTCCAATACCATTTACCGTTTTCATCTATCTCGCGGAAAGACTGGTCCACCCAATCCCAAATACAGCCACCTTGCACAATAGGTTCGGACTCAAAAACATCCATGTATTCTTTCAGTCCGCCACCACTGTTACCCATTGTATGCAGATATTCAGTCATTATAAAGGGACGGTAAACTTTCGGTTCGGTCTGGCGTGCATACGCCCTGAGTACATCTACGCCACGATACATACGACAATAGATATCCGTATTGTAATTCTGCTCCGCACGTTCATACTGCACCGGCCGAGACTGTTCTATAGATTTCATCCAATCATAAGTACGTTCAAAATTGATACCATTGCCGGCTTCATTGCCCAATGACCAGATAACGATGGCAGGATGATTCTTTGAGCGCTCATACATACGCTGTATACGGTCCATGTGAGCAGGCAGCCAAGTAGAATCTTTCGCCAAAGATGCCGCACCATATCCCATACCGTGAGACTCGACATTCGCCTCATCAATCAATATATACAGTCCGTAGCGGTCGCATAACTGATACCAATAGGGATGAGTGGGATAATGAGAGTTACGGACAGTATTTATATTATGCTGTTTCATCAGTTTAATATCTTCTTCCATCAACTCTTTGCTCACGGTACGTCCCAATTGGGAGTGTTCATGTCGATTGGTGCCTTTCACCAGCACAGGCACCCCATTGATGCAGAACCGTCCATCTTTTTATTTCCGAAGTGCGGAAACCAACCATACAACCGGTCAGTTCGGAAACTTCTCCATCGGGGTTCTTTAGTTCCAAAACCAATGTATAAAGATTGGGATGCTCTGCACTCCAAGGCTTTACATCCGGTATCCGTTGTTCTTCAAAAAGCAATGAAGTTACTGAGGCCTCTCGACTTAATCGGCTGCTCTCCCCTCAGTACGGTTCTTCCCACAGCATCCTCCAGGCGATAAGACAAAGAAGAAGCTGAAGCAGAGGGTCCCTCAACAGTTGCCTCCAGTCCGAATATACCTTCTTTATACTCTTTCTTATCCAAAGACGAAATTACTTTATAATCTGCAATATATTGCTTGGGAGTGCTGTAAAGATATACATCACGCTCAATGCCGCTAAGCCGCCACATATCCTGACACTCCAGATAGGAACCGGCACTCCAACGGTATACTTCCAAGGCAACCGTATTCTCACCTTCCTGCAACTTATCCGTGATATCCCATTCTGCAGGAGTCTTCGAACCTTGGTTATAGCCAAGTAAATGGCCGTTCACCCAAATATAATAAAAGGAGATTACCCCTTCACAGCAAATTACCACACGGCGGTCTTTCCAGCTTGCCGGAATGCTGAATGTGCGACGGTAAGAGCCGACTTCATTTTCTTCATAAGGCACCAGTGGAGGATTCTTCTTAAAATGGAACATTTTGTCATCAAACTCATAAGTTTCGTTGACGTAAATGGCCGTTCCATAGCCTGGTCGTTCCCAGTTACCCGGTACATTGATCTCCGCCCAGCTTCCGTCATAGAATGAAGGCTTATAAAAATCCTTCGGACGGTTATCGGGATTCTTCACCCAATGAAATTTCCATTTTCCGTTCAGACTCATATAGTAAGGAGAATCCTCATAATTTCCATTCCGCACATCGCCTGCGTTCTTATAAGGCCATACATACGAATGCGGAGCCAGTTTGTTCAATCCGATAGCATACTGGCTCTGCCATTCGGGGTGTTGCTGTGCCATCATGGGAAGACAGCATACAAAAGCCAAAAGTCCCAGCAAGGTTTCTGTTATTCGCTTCTTCATCGTTCTAAAGTTTTTTTTGCTTATTCTATTATTAATTCGTCCACACATACACGCGCTTCCTGTCCCGGACGCACGTGGGTAAGCGGACATTCACCTGCCCCAAAGAGGATGACACGCACATAACGACCGGTATCATCCAAGTTGAACGGCAACTCTTCTATAAATGTACCTTCGCGGAATATTTCCTCCGGATCAAGCTCTTTGGAAGCTACTTTCCAATATTCAATATCTTCATTGGAAAGCCATACTTCAACCCGTTTGGGTTTATGTACTCCCATACCATAATTATTGATACAGCCCAATACCAACTTATTCAAATGCTCTCTCTTTCTCAAATCCAGCGTAAAGGCAATGGAATCATTCCGGGTCCATGACGCCCACTCCGAATCGGTATATTTCAGACTGCCGCGAACACCATTCACCATCACACGCTCCACCGGATTGCTGCGTAGCATCCGTTTAGCCGTTGCCTTGTTCCATTGAATGGGTAAAGTCAAAGTCTGCCCCATCTGTTTACCGTTTTTAAAAGTAGCGCTTTTGATGATTTGAGGAGTGGTAACTTGCCATTTGCGTTCATAAAGAGAAGACTTGGCAGTGGGCTGACTTCCGTTTGTGGTGTAACGTATCTCCACATCGGGGCGGATACATTCCAACTCTACTTGCAGACTGCCGTCCATCCGGAGTCACTTTGTGCTGGATATTATACATGGAACGGGCATAAGTAATTCCTTTTTTACATCAAGATGCCCGGTAAAATTATCCAAAGCCGCCAAGAATCTGTCCCAGTCCTTGTACACCGGAAAAGTCCATGCTCCTTCGGCCACTGCTGCCAGACGGGGGAAGATAAGATATTCCACCTCTTCGGGCTTGTTGCAGAACTCAGTCCACATAGATCCCTGTATACCCATCAGCAATGAACGCATTTTCGTCGTCCAGCTTCGTTCCACCGGTTCGTAGTCATATATATCTTTCAATGTATTATTGCCGAAATAAGTGACCGGTTCAAACCATTGCGGACCTTGATAACGAATGAGGTACAACACACGTGCCGGAGTCATCACAAAACGATGTCCCTGTCTGGCTGCCTTCAATGCAGCCTGCCCGTATCCCTGCCAGCCAAAGATAACGGCACCATCGGGAATCTTGGTATTTGTCAGTTCATCCCAGCCCATAACTTCACGCCCTTTGCTCTTCACATAATTGCTCATACGCGCCATGAAGTAGCCCTGCAAGTCCTCTTCATTCTTCAGTCCTTCTTTCTTCATACGCGCCTGACACAACGGGCACACTTTCCAATGGGTTTTACGGGCTTCGTCACCACCCAAATGAATGTATTTGGAAGGAAACAACGCAACTACCTCATCAATTATATTTTGCAGAAAAGTAAAGACACTGTCATTGCCGGCACAGTAAATGATATCCGCATGATTTCCTCCCAGTCCGGGAAGCACACCGATGAATTTATGCACTACCGGACAAGCCAGCAAAGGATAAGCAGCCAACGCTGCATTGCTGTGTGCCGGCATCTCTATTTCGGGAATCACCTCTATCCGGCGTGCAGCCGCATAAGCAACAATCTCACGAATATCATCCTGAGTATAGAAGCCCTTTTCCACTGTCGGTTCACCCTGACGCTGGTTACGGCGTTCGGGGAAAAGTTTACCCGGGCGCTCCACCCCGGCTTGCTCCTATTTCTGTCAGCAACGGATATTTCTTTATCTCGATACGCCAGCCATTATCATCCACCAAATGCAAATGCAACGTATTCAGTTTCAACATTCCCATGCAGTCAATGATACGAAGCAAATTCTCCTTGGGGACGAAAAAAGCGGGCAACATCCACCATCAGTCCGCGATACCCGAACCGCGGCTCATCGGTAATGGTCATTGCCGGCACTATCCATTCCGTACCATCCACTTTGACCGCACTTTCTATTGCCGGCGGCAATAGCTGGCGGATACTCTGCAGAGCATAAAAGAAACCTTTGGCATCTGCTGCCTTGACGGTTATTTTCTTGGGAGTAATCTCCAGACAATAAGCTTCACTTTTAATAGTCTTATCTGTCTGAAGCACTAAATTTCCCTTTTTACTGTCCACTTTCAGTTTCGGGGTAAAACCGGCCGCACAAGTAAACTGGTCGGAAAGCAAACGGACAATGTCAGCCTGTTCTTCCGTTTCTACAGCAAAAACTGTTTTAGGAGTAAATTGAAAACTCCCGGTTCCCGGCACCACATTGGTCGGACAAGGTACTAAAGATATGGAAGCGGAGTTATTCGCTTCCATATTAATAACGGAAAAAAACAAGCCTAAAATAATCAGATAAATATATCTCATCATCGTATTTTACTCTTTATCCCTGTCTGGAGAGAAACGGACAGGGTCATTATACTGTTCCTGCAATTTCAGCAGTTCTTCTTTCAATTCCTTTACCACGGGCTCATATTCAGCCTGTCCGTAAAGATTATGCATTTCCATCGGATCTGACTGTAAGTCATACAGTTCCCACATATCAATGTCATTGTAGAAATGAATCAATTTATAACGGTCGGTACGCACACCATAATGACGTTTCACCATATGTTCTGCAGGATACTCATAAAAATGATAATACAATGCATTGCGCCAGTTCTGCGGATGCTCACCTTCCAGCAATGGAAGTAATGATACGCCATGTATGTCTTCGGGAACAGGGACACCGGCCAATTCAAGGAACGTAGGCGCATAGTCTATGTTCTGAACCATTTCGGTAATATCCCCTTTTCTGTCGAATCCTTTCGGCAGACGCATAATCAATGGAGTACGCATGGACTCTTCATACATAAAGCGTTTGTCAAACCAACCGTGCTCACCCATGTAGAACCCTTGGTCGGAAGTATAGACCACCAGTGTATTATCCAACAAATTCTTTTCTTTCAGATAATCAAGCACGCGGCCCACATTATCATCCAATGTCTTCACCACCTTGGCATAATCACGCATATAACGTTGGAATTTCCAATCGGCAAGTTCTTTTCCTTGCGGATTCTTCTGATAGAACTCCTTAATAATAGGAGCATAAAAATCATCATACTGTTTGCGCTCTTCCGGTGTCAGACGTCCGATAAAGTTCAAATAAGCCGATTTCAGGCGTGAATCCTTATTCATATCCAGCATCTTGGTATCATACATGATATCCATTATCCTTAAAGATACTCATTTCCTGCGCAGCTGCCGCCGGACGCCCTTCATAATCATCATAAAAATTATCAGGCATAGTGAAGGTTTTGTCTTCGTATTCATTCAGATACTTCAACTCGGGCAACCAGTTGCGGTGAATCGCCTTGTGATGAATCAAAATACAAAACGGCTTATCCTTATCGCGTTGGTTCTCCATCCAGTCTATACTCATATCAGTAATGAGATTTGTCAGATAACCTTGTTTCTCTATCGTATCGTTTTGCATGGTAATGAAACGGGGATTATAGTAATCTCCCTGACCGGGTACGATCTCCCAATAATTAAATCCTGTCGGCAAGCTCTCCAAATGCCATTTACCCACCAAAGCAGTCTGGTAACCTGCTTTTTGCAACAGTTTTGGGAAAGTCTGTTGTGAAGAGTCAAACACACAAGTCGTGTTATCATAAAATTTATTGGCACAACTGTGCTTGCCGGTTATCATACAGGCACGGCTGGGACCCACTAAAAGAGTTTGCCACAAAACTGTTGGTAAAGCGCACCCCGTCATTAGCAATTCTGTCAAGGTTAGGTGTTTCCATATAACGTTTATCATAACAGCTCATCATCTGGGCTGTATGGTCGTCTGTCATGATATAGACAATATTAAAAGGTTTCTGCTCCTCTGTTTTTTTCTGAGAAGCACATGAAGACATAGATGCCAAAGCCGTGACACCCGTCAACGAATAAAGTAAGCCGGAATGTAGGTTATTCATGATATAATATTTTAATAATGCATAGATTTAATGCAAATATACAGATTATCAATCACTATCGGGAATAATAATTGTTTTTTTAGTATTAAAAAGAACTCCGCACAGAGCAAGTTTCCCAAACTTAACTACCATGCGGAGTACCTTATAAATCCATTAACAGACTACCACTCAATAAATTTGCCTCGGGCTTTACGTTCTTCCAGCTCTTTTTGAAGAAATTTCTGACGGTCCTTGGCAATATAACGGCGTGCAAAAATATTAGGTACAGCAACACCCAATGATATACACAAAATAATAAGTGCGGAATTAATACCATTTGAAAAAGCATTTGTCACCTCGCCTATCACACCGTGCATATTAATAAATGCCAGCAGGGAACGATACATCAACACTCCCGGAACCATCGGAATGACCGAAGGAATTGTCAACACATGATTCGGCACGTGAAACCAGTGTACTGCCTTCACAGCCAACAAACTGACCACAAAGCTTCCCATAAACGAACCGATCACCGGACCATATCCTAATTCAAAGTTTACAAAGTTACGGGTACATACTGCAATTATTCCACCTACAGCCACTACCCACAAAAGACGGCGCTGAATATTAAAGATAGTGGCAAAACCCATCGCAGCAATAGCCGCAGCAATAGCATACACCCAATATCCGTCATGCGGTACCATGCTCAATTCACTGAATTTCTGGTCAATCGTTACATCACTCATCACCAAAAGCCTCATCGCAAAAGCAATACCGAATGCCATTCCACCAACCATCATGACCGTATTGGCGGCACGGGTGATACCTACCAGCAAATGATTGTCAATCATGTCATCCACAAAGTTGATTAGCGGAACTCCCGGAACAATATACAGCGTACATGCCAACAAAGGATGATAAGGCGTTACAGACCATCCTGTAAACGAAAAGGCATACGCCAGACACGTGCAGACAAATGCCGAAATAGCAATACTCATATACACATTTATACCGAACTCTATGCAACGGGCACGGGTACGGAACCCCACAAAAAAGTACAAATCGCAGTTATCAAGAAAGCAATCCAGTCACCACCAAACAGCTTACAGAACCCTCCACAGGCAAACCCGGTACAGATTGCCACGACATAGGGGGTATAATTACGCTCCTGACGAGCAATCTTCTCCAGTTCTTCCTCGTATTTATCCAATGAATAATCCTGCTCAATGGCACGCCACGAAAGTTTACTGATTTTGGAAATAGCCTCCATATTGATGCCATGTTTCTCGCATTTCTGAAACTTGGAAAAAGAGTGCTTCTCGTCACTCACATTGACCATCAGCATCGTCCACCGGATATCAATGTGTAACTTCTCCTCGGGAATGCCGAGATAGGCAGCAACACGCTTCATGTTCCGTTCAATGCGGTTAGTGTCCGCAGCGCTCTCCATGAGCATTTTTCCTGTACGCAACAAAAGGTCTAATTTGCGACGTAATAATAAGACCTCCTGCTCATTTGTTGTCTCGTTTGTCATCTTTTTATCTTAAATGTTAATCCTGAATTTGGAATAGGTTATTTTTTCGGGGCGCAAAGGTACAAAAATATCCGTTATAATTATGCAAAACGCAAAAAACGCTTCAATGTAAATACAGCCTTCGAAGAAAGAAGAAAAGATATTCGGCTGTTAACAGATGATATTCGACTATAAATATAGGAACAAATCTGAATTTGTCGTATCTTTGACGCGGAATAATCTATTACTAATTATGGTAACATTTAAAGAATTCTTTTCGTTCAAGAACAACCGCTTCTTTTGGCTCAACCTGGTGGCCATGATTATTGTTGTGATAGCAATAGCTTTAGGAACACTGCAATGGCTTGACAACTACACCCGTCATGGTGAAGCAGTGGTCGTTCCCAATGTAAAAAGGATTGCCTATGCGTCAGGCCGAGAATGAAATCTATAAACAAAGTCTCAAAGCGGTCGCCATCGACTCCAGTTATGTCAAGGGGATGCCGCCCGGTGCCATATTGGAACAGAATCCCGCCGGAGGTTCAAAAGTAAAAAAAGGAAGAACGGTCTATCTCACCATCAATATGGACAGTGCACCCAAAGTGAGTGTTCCCGATATCATGGACAACAGTTCACTGCGCCAAGCCGAAGCCAAACTGCGTGCATTAGGCTTCAGAGTCACCGAACCGGAATACATCAGCGGTGAAAAAGACTGGGTATACAGTGTCACTTATAAAGGCCGTACCCTGAATGCCGGCGATAAAGTTCCACACGAAGCTTTATTGACCCTACATGTAGGCAATGGCAATGATGAGTTAACCAATGACTCGACTTTGACAGACTCTACAGCTATCGGTGACGATGACACTCCCGTAGTAGACAAATCTTGGTTCTAACTATTTTCCCAAAAAAGTGATGATGACAGAAGAATATGCGGATGAAATAGATGATACACTGGATGATATAGAGCGAGTGGTGGAAGACCCATCGGAGCTATATGAACATTTCCGGGTGGTAGTGGATAAAGGTCAGTCGCAAGTACGAATAGATAAATACTTGTTTGAACGACTGGTCAACTCTTCGCGCAACCGAATCCAGAAAGCAGCCGATGCCGGTTTCGTCATGGCAAACGGCAAGCCGGTAAAAAGCAGTTATAAGGTAAAGCCATGTGATGTGCTGACTGTCATGATGGACCGTCCGCGTTACGACAATGATATTATCCCCGAAGATATTCCATTGGACATTGTTTATGAAGACGAAGACCTGATGGTGATTAATAAACCTGCCGGACTGGTCGTACATCCGGGTTGCGGCAATTATCACGGAACACTGGTCAATGCCATTGCCTGGCATTTGAAAGACAATCCCAAATACGACCCTAACGACCCGCAAGTGGGATTAGTCCACCGTATAGACAAAGATACTTCGGGCTTACTTGTAGTAGCCAAGACCCCCGATGCCAAGACTCACTTAGGACTTCAATTCTATAACAAGACCACCAAACGTAAATACAATGCTCTGGTATGGGGTGTTGTGGAAAATAACGAAGGCACTGTAGAAGGCAATATAGGGCGAAATCCGAAAGACCGCATGCAAATGGCCGTACTGAGTGACCCCGCACAAGGAAAGCACGCCGTCACCCATTATCGGGTACTGGAACGGTCTGGGCTATGTCACTTTGGTGGAATGCGTGCTTGAAACGGGACGCACCCACCAGATACGTGTCCACATGAAGCACATCGGACACACCTGTTCAACGATGAGCGCTACGGCGGAAACGAAATTCTAAAAGGAACACATTTCAGTAAATACAAACAATTCGTAAACAACTGTTTCGAGACCTGCCCCCGTCAGGCACTTCACGCCATGACGCTGGGCTTTGTCCATCCCCGCACAGGCGAAGAGATGTTCTTTCACCTCTCCGTTGCCCGAGGATATGACAAACCTGATAGACAAGTGGAGAAACTATATCAGTAACAGAGAAGAACTATGAAACGTACTATTGCGATAGTAGCCGGCGGAGATTCCAGCGAACTCCCCGTTTCCTTGCGCAGCGCACAAGGGATTTACTCTTTCATTGACAAAGAGCGTTATAACCTATATATAGTAGAGATGGAAGGGCATCGGTGGGAAGTCATATTGCCCGACGGCACTAAAACTCCCATCGACCGTAACGACTTCGGATTCATGGAGAATGGCGAAAAGAAGCTTTTCGATTTCGCTTATATCACCATTCACGGCACTCCGGGTGAGAACGGTATCCTGCAAGGTTACTTTGACTTGCTGGGGATTCCTTACTCCAGTTGTAACGTACTGGTATCGGCCATGACTTTCAATAAATTCACCTGCAACCAATACCTGAAAGGCTTCGGTATCCGCGTAGCCGAATCACTGATCCTGCGTAAAGGATTTGAAATTACAGACGAAGAAGTAATCAACAAAATCGGTCTGCCTTGTTTCATCAAACCCAACGCCGGCGGTTCCAGCTTTGGCGTAACAAAAGTAAAAACAGAAGAAGAAATTCAGCCTGCCATCGAAAAAGCCTTCCATGAAAGCGATGAAAGTGATGATCGAAGCCTATATGAAAGGTACGGAAGTAACTTGCGGATGCTATAAAACAAAAGATAAAGAAGTGGTATTCCCCATTACCGAAGTAGTAACCGACAATGAATTCTTTGACTACGATGCCAAATACAACGGACAGGTACAGGAAATCACACCTGCCCGCCTGCCCGAAGATACAGCCGAGCGTGTGCGTCTGCTCACCTCGGCCATTTATGACATTCTGGGATGCTCCGGCCTTATCCGCATTGACTATATCATTACCGAAGGCGAAAAGTAAACTTGCTCGAAATCAATACCACTCCGGGCATGACAGCTACCAGCTTCATCCCGCAGCAAGTGCGTGCTGCCGGACTGGACATCAAAAGATGTAATGACCGATATTATTGAAAATAAGTTTTAACTTAAATAAAAAGAGCCATGAACATACCAGCTGAATTTGACAAGATTCGTCCGTACACTCCCGAAGAGTTGCCGCAAATCTATGAAGAATTAATCGCTGATCCCGCTTTCCGGACAGTGGTAGAGTCTGTTATGCCGGGCGTCCCCTTTGAGGCCCTTGCCGAGAAGATGCGTCTATGCCGGACAAACCTGGAATTCCAAAAAGCGTTCTTTTACGGACTATTATGGGATTTGGTAAAGAAATGCGCCAATGGGCTTACATTCGACTGTTCTGCCCCTGACGGACAAAACAATGAATTATACCTTCATTTCCAATCACCGTGATATTATCCTCGACTCCGCTTTTCTGTGCATTCTCTTGATAGACCAAAAGATGAATACCGTGGAAATTGCCATCGGTGACAATCTGCTGATTTATCCCTGGATAAAAAAACTGGTACGTGTCAATAAATCATTCATCGTGAAACGCGGCCTCAACATGCGGCAGAAACTGGAAGCATCTGCCTTGATGTCGCGCTACATGCACTTTGCCATCACCCATAAGCATGAAAACCTGTGGATTGCCCAACGCCAGGGACGCGCAAAAGACTCTAACGACCGCACCCAGGACAGCGTGCTTAAAATGATGGCAATGGCAGGAGAAGGAGACGCCATCGCACGACTGAAAGAACTGAATCTCGTTCCGCTATCCATTTCTTACGAATACGACCCGTGTGACTTCCTGAAGGCAAAAGAGCTGCAACAGAAACGGGACGACGCCAACTTCCGGAAATCTCCCGAAGACGACCTTATCAATATGCAGACCGGACTTTACGGTTATAAGGGCCGCATCCATTTCCAAACTTCAGCCTGCCTGAACAAAGAGCTGGATGAGATAAAAGAGCGCAACTTATCCAAAACAGAAGTATTCACCGCCATCTCCGAACTGATAGACAAGCATATTCATCAAAACTATCATCTGTATGCCGGTAATTATGTGGCGTGCGACCTCTTAATGGGAGATACCCGTTTTGCCGAAGAATATACCGAAGAAGAAAAAGTTAAGTTCGAAAAGTATCTGGAAGGACAGATTGCCAAGATTGATTTGCCCAACAAGGATATTCCTTTCCTGCGAAACAAAATATTGACGATGTATGCCAATCCGTTAATCAACTATCTGGAAGCGGCAAAAGGCTGAAATCCGAACGATAATCAAACAAAGGTAACAGTACAGTTAACGATAAACAGATAATTTACCATGAAGAAATGTATTCTTTTATGTCTTTTTGCTCCTTTACTATTCATCGCTTGCAGTGATGACGATTATGTCTATCCCAATGTCTTGACAGAAATGATAGACCTGGTAACGGACAACACAGGGACGGCAACTTATCTGAAAAGCGACGAGGGGGTGATATGGAGCATACAGCCCCGCGCCGGCCTGGACGGTTTGACCCCCGACAGCGTTTACCGTACTGTTACCATGTATGCCCCTGTCAATACTTCCCAGCCGTCATCATTGGAAGCCATCCTGTATAACACACAGATAGCCATCTCTCCTATTCCAAAAGCGAAAGATACATTCAAGGAAATACATACAGACCCGGTTGCCATACAAAGCATCTGGCGAAGTGGTGACTATCTGAACCTGATAGCACTGGCAATGGTAAAAGACCGGACACACGAATTTCATTTCATCGACAACGGAATTACCCATAATGAAGATGGCACAAAGACACTGAACCTTACTCTCTACCACGACCGCCATGACGATGTGGAAGGTTTTAACCGTAAAGTTTACCTTTCAGTTCCCCTCCGGACCTATGCCGATGTGTTGCAAAAGGGAGACAAAATTATCTTCACGCTGAATACATACAAAGAAGGTATGACCAGCCGTTCATTTACTTATTAACAACAAAAAGCAATATGATTAAAACTATTTATTTTGTTTTCTTTATCTGTGCCTTTGCGCTCGGATTATGGGCCTGCACAGGAAAAAGAACAAGAGAAGTTCAAAAGCTTATCAACAGCCCATTTCGAACAATTGATAAAAGACAATAAAATCCAATTGGTAGATGTACGCACTGTTGCCGAATATTCGGAAGGACATATTCCGGGCAGCCTGAACATCAATGTTATGGACGAGAACTTTGCCGCAGCCGTTGATGAACTGTTGCAGAAAGACCAACCGGTAGCCGTATATTGCAAAAGCGGAAGAAGAAGCCGCAATGCAGCAAAGCTCTTGGTTAAGAAGGGATTCAAAGTCTACAACTTGGATAAAGGTATCCTGAACTGGATAGACGAAGGCATGGAGATTGAGAAGTGATAACCGACTTCAATAATGAGGGAAGCATGGGGTTGTGTCAAAACCCGGACAATGCTGTGCTTTTGCTCGTAGGGGCGAGATCTGCTCGCCCGAAGACAGTTCGCTTTGTGTATTTGGGCAGGTAAACCCTGCCCCTACAGTTGACAAAGTGACAGGTCACTTTAGTTTTGACATACCCCCGACTGTTTCACTTGGCTCGACGGTTATGCCTCCAAACCTTGCAACAAGCGTTTCAGCACCACAGTTGCAGAAATCTCACGATTGGCCGCTTCAGGAATAACCAACGAAGTAGGCGCTTCAATCACATCATCGGTCACAATCATGTTTCTTCTCACCGGCAGACAATGCATAAAGAAAGCATTGTTTGTCACTGCCATGTGCGCCGCATCTACCGTCCAACTCATATCCTTGCTCAGGATCTTTCCATAGTCGGCAGGACGGGTGACACCGGGACATGCCCAGTTCTTGGCATAAATAAATCCGCCCCTTCAAAAGCCTTCATCTGGTTATATTCCACTTTCGCACCACGGACAAACTTCGGGTCCAGCTCATAGCCTTCGGGATGAGTGATGACAAAATCCACATCGGCCTCGTTCATCCAGTCGGCAAACGAATTGGGAACAGCCTGAGGAAGTGCACGCGGATGCGGCGCCCAAGTCAACACCACCTTGGGACGGTCTTTCTTCTTATACTCCTCGATGGTAATCAGTCGGCGAAAGCCTGCAACGGATGACCCGTAGCGGCTTCCATGGAGAATACAGGCTTACCCGAATACTTGATGAACTGATTCAGAATCTTTTCGGTATAATCATCCTCGCGGCTTCTCAAAATGAGCGAAAGAGCGCACACCGATGATATCACAATAAGAAGCCATCACCGGAATAGCCTCCAGTAAGTGTTCACTCTTGTCGCCATCCATAATGACACCGCGCTCGGTCTCCAGCTTCCATGCACCTTGATTCACATCGAGTACAATCACATCCATCCCCAAGTTACGGGCTGCCTTCTGAGTACTCAGGCGGGTACGCAGACTGTTGTTGAAGAAAATCAGCAGACAAGTCTTATGCTTTCCCAGGGTTTCATATTTGTAGCGGTCTTTCTTGATTTCAAACGCCTCAGCCAAAGCTGTTTTCAAATCACCCAAATCGTGTACGTTTGTAAAGTATCTCATAATTCGTTCTATATATAATATGTATAAATTCTATCTCACCGGTTAATCTCTTGTCTGTCCTTCTCCACGGACTATCCATTTATAAGTATTCAGTTCCTCCAGTCCCATCGGACCACGGGCGTGAAGCTTCTGCGTGCTGATACCTATTTCCGCTCCCAGTCCGAACTCACCTCCATCGGTGAACGAAGTAGGCACATTCACATAAACACACGCCGCATCCACTGCTTTCATGAAATAGTCGGCAGAGCGGCTGTCCTCGGTCACGATGCATTCACTATGACCGGAACCGTACCGGGCAATATGAGCCACCGCTTCTTCAGGACCGGAAAGCACCTTGACTACCATTTTATAGTCCAGGAATTCGGTACCGTAGCTCTGTCGGTGGAATGCCGGAGAAGCTCCGCCGGATAACTTTCCTGCAAAGCCGAGAAAGCTTCGGGGTCGGCATATATAATCACATGAGAGCATGACAAGCCGCCGCACAACACCGGAAGATCGGCCACTCGCTCCCTGTGCACCAGCACACAGTCCAACGCATTGCACACACTGACACGACGGGTTTTCGCATTCCTGATAATAGCAGCCCCCTTTGTCACATCACCGCTTCTGTCAAAGTAAGCATGACACACACCGGCTCCCGTTTCTATCACCGGGACAGTGGCATTCCGACGGACAAAATCAATCAGTCCTTTTCCCCCGCGGGGAATCAGCAAGTCCACATACCCCCTTGCATTCAGCAACTCGGCAGCAGACTCACGGTCGGGCGGAAGCAGGGACAACCAGATTGGGATTCAGCCCCTGCTGTATCAATACCGAATGAATGACCGACACGATAGCCCGGTTGGAACAGTCGGCATCGCTTCCCCCTTTCAGCAGGCAAGCATTTCCCGACTTGAAACAGAGCGAGAAGACATCCAGCGTGACGTTGGGTCGTGCTTCGTATACAATACCGATAACGCCGAAAGGCACACTGACCTTCGTCAACTTCATGCCGTTGGGACGGAGCGTTTCGCTCAATACCCTTCCTACAGGAGACGGAAGCCGCGTCACACTGCGAATGCCTTCAGCAATGCCGTGGATACGTTCCGTCGTCAGCTTCAGCCTGTCATACTTCGGGTCAGACTCATCCATCCTTGCCAAGTCCTTGGCATTCTCCGACAATATCTGTCCGGCTTGCGATTCCGTGGCATCCGCCACGGCACGCAATACTTCATTTATCTTTTCCTCCCCACAAAAAGCCAGACTCTTGCCGGCTTCCCGCACCTGCTGAAAAGTATCTGTCAGTTTTCCCATTGCAGTCAAATTGATTAGTCCAAATACAGATAATCATAATGCACCACCGGCTTTTGACCGTGTTGCCCCATCAGCAGGCGCGCCTCCTCCGAGTCGAAGCCCACACGTCCCACTCCTATTTGCTTTCCCCGATGGTCTATGATTTTCACGATATCATCTTTCTCAAATTCACCTTCTATAGCAACGATGCCTACCGGAAGCAAGCTCACTGCCTTGTTTCCTTTCAACACTTTCACCGCCGGTTCGTTCAAATGCAATTCGCCTTTTGCAAAACCTTCACTGTGGGCTATCCATTTCTTTACACTCGATACGCCATCCGTTGCCGGAACAAAACGCGTACACACCGTTTCTTCGGGGTGCTGCAGCAAGTCCACCAATATATTGTCCTTCTTCCCGTTGGCTATGATGACGGTAATACCCTCATCCGCCACTTTGCGGGCAATGGTAGTCTTTGTCAGCATGCCTCCCCTGCCGAAACCCGATTTCTCCGCCCGGATATAGTCGGACAGGTCTTTCCCCTGCTCCACCTCTCTGATGACCCGGGCACCGGGAGCAGAAGGCGAGCCGTCATAAACACCGTCAATATTGCTCAGTATGATTAACGCCTGCATATCCATCATGGAAGCGATCATTCCCGAAAGCTCGTCATTGTCTGTAAACATCAGTTCAGTGACCGAAATGGTATCATTCTCATTTACGATCGGAATGACACCGTTCTCCAGCATCACCATCATGCAGTTGCGCTGGTTCAGATAATGACGACGTGTGGCAAAACTCTCCTTTGTGGTGAGCACCTGCCCCACGGTAATGCCATACTCACGAAAGAGTTCATAATAACGGTTTATCAGTTTCGCCTGTCCCACAGCAGAAAAAAGCTGCCGCTGGTCAACACTGTCCAACTTCTTGGACGGTTTGATTTCACTCCGTCCCGAAGCGACTGCCCCCGACGAGATTAAAATAACCTCCACTCCTGCCTTGTGCAGTTCCGCTATCTGGTCTACGAGCGCCGACAGCCGTGTCACGTCCGGCGTGCCGTCCTTGCGCGCCAGTACATTACTTCCAATCTTTACCGCTATTCTTGTAAACTGATATGCCATTTCTCTTGTTAGTTTAGAAACACAAATATAGGTATTTAAATCAATCTGTAAGGTGAAATAAGCTAAAAAAATTAACCGGTAAGGCATTTGTATGCCTTTATTTTTTACTCTCATCATTTGCAAAATGAAAATATATAACGATAATATCCAACCAACAGATATAACTTATGACTAAAGCTGTTTTCTTTGACAGGGAGTCACTCCACCGGTCGGACTAAGCATTTTTCTTTCCTTAGGCTAAGACTTTTTTATACGGTGGATTATTACGTCCCACGGCAGCAGGACATACATCCCACAGCAGCAGGACGTACGTTCCATTACGGCAGGACGTACGTTCCATTGCAATAGGACGTAATAATCTGCCGCCCAGAAAACCTTAGCCATACGCAGGAAACGGCTTAAGGATACTAATAAATGGTCAAATCTATAAATTATTGCTCAAGACAGAGGCTAAGATGCAATCTTTTACGGATTTATGATTAACTTTGCCTATCGTACAATCATTCTAATTACTAACTATTAGCATTAAACATGAGAAGAACCGGAATAAGAAACGCATGGTTACTGATGCTCTGTCTGCTGACCGTTTCGGCAGCCGCCGCACAGAACCTTCAAAAGAAAGTAAAGAATGCCAAAGGAATTGAAGTCATTTATCAATCCAGCTATAAAGGTAAAATCCGCCCCGGACAGATAAAGATGACCGTATCGGGCAACCAAGTGGCACTGGAAAGCGTCTCTCCCAAAGGGGAGAAAGAGACTGCGACCGAGGGCATTCGCGAAGACAAACAGCCCGTCATCAAGAATTATATCGACTATGCCGGTCGCGAAGCTTATAAATGGGCGGAGCTGCCTGACGGAAAGATTATTTCCGCCGCAACCCCTTTCGAATTCGGTAAAGGGTTCACTCCTGCCGGCGAAGGCAAGCATCTGGGACTGAACTGCAAGATAGCACGCACTTCCATCAACTCGAACACCATCGAAGTGTGGTACACCCATGACATTCCTTTCAGAGGAACACCGCAAGCCAATGTCGGCGTGCCCGACGGACTGGTGCTGAAGGTGGTGCGCAACGGAGATATGATACAGGAAGCCTCCGCCATTACCCCTCTCAAGAAAGCGCAGGCACTGTTGCCGGACTCATGGGGCGAAAAGATGGATGCCGCCGATTACCAGTATACCATCAACCAAAGCGGTGTCATCACCATTCCTGTATTCGACCAACAGACCATTTGTTTCAACAACGCCAAACTGCCCGATACGCTGGAAGACGGAATAACTTTACAGCGCAGGAGGCGGAACCCTTATCCTGAAAAAAGTGAAACTGCCGGAATCAGCAAAGAACCGCAGCATCTTTGTGGAAGTTGCCCAATACTCGGACGGTGACGCATACGACCGCACCGGTTCCGTCTTCGTTATCCCGACCGGCAAGAAACAGTCTTTCCTGGATGCCATACGGAACCTGAAAAGCGTACCGTCCTTCCAGGCCAAAGACGGCAACTATCCGGCACTCATCTCTACAGATGACTATGAGGCTCCCGTGGAACTGATGCGTTTCTTTACCGGATTCGGCGTACGTAAGTTCAACCACAACAAAGTGAAAGGACAACACTGGGTAGACTCGGTCATTTACAAATCGGAGGTCACTCCCCTCGCCTCGCAACTGCAAGGCGAAGTCTGGATAGGAGCCTACATAGGCAACTGGGATGCCAAAGGGCATCGCCTCTCCCTGAAACTGAAGTATTATCCCGACGACGAACGCCGCGTAAACAAAGCCATGCCCTTGTTCAACACCGTGAATTATCTGGAACAGGCCGGACAAGCCTACCCCGTCTTCTTCCTGAATGACTCCCTGCGCGTGAGATTCACCCTGAAAGAACCGGCAAAAAACGCACGCCTGTTCTATCTCACCACCGGACACGGCGGTTGGGGGAACGGAGATGAATTCAATCAAAAGCCCAACACCGTTTATCTGGATGGCAAGAAAGTAATCTCGTTCATCCCCTGGCGCGATGACTGCGGAACGTACCGTAACTCCAATCCCTGCTCGGGCAACTTCTCAAACGGCCTGAGCTCTTCGGACTTGAGCCGTTCCAATTGGTGTCCCGGCACAGTGACTACGCCCGAATATATCTATCTGGGCGATTTGGAAGCAGGAGAACACACCCTCTCCGTCCGGATACCGCAAGGAGCTCCCGAAGGAGGAAGCAACAGTTACTGGTGCATATCGGGCACACTGCTTTATTAATCCGTTCATTATTAAATTAAAATACCAATGAAGAAAAGTTTCTATTTTCTATGTACATTAGCCCTGACCGGGATATTGTTCAGTTGCAATCCCACTGAAAACGAACCGGCGGAAACAGACTACACAAAGTACGTGAACACCTTTATCGGAGCTGCCGACAACGGGCATACCTTCCCCGGTGCCTGCCGACCTTTCGGCATGATTCAAACCAGCCCTGTCACCGGCGCGGTGGGCTGGAGATATTGCTCCGAGTATGTCAACAGTGACTCCATCATCTGGGGATTCACTCAGACACATCTCAACGGAACCGGATGTATGGACTTGGGCGACGTGCTCGTCATGCCTGTCACCGGAACACGCACCCGTGCCTGGGATGCCTACCGCAGCCGTTTCTCCAAGAAGCAGGAAGCCGCCACACCGGGATATTACACGGTAGAGCTGACCGAGCCGAACGTGAAAGCGGAACTCACCGCCACTCCTCACGCAGCCTTGCATCGCTACACCTATCACAATGCCGACTCTGCTTCCGTCCTCATCGACTTGCAACACGGACCGACATGGAACGAAAACCAATATCACTCTCAGGTGAAGGAATGCGAGGTGAACTGGGAAGACGCTCAAACCCTGACCGGGCATGTGCGCAACAGTGTTTGGGTCAATCAAGATTATTTCTTCGTGATGAAGTTCAACCGCCCCGTCACCGACTCCCTCTACCTGCCTATGGGCGAGACCGAAAAAGGCAAACGCATCATTGCCTCTTTTGACATGCAGCCCGGCGAAGAACTGCTGATGAAAGTCGCCCTCTCCACTACCGGCATAGAAGGCGCCAGGAAGAATATGGAAGCCGAAGTGCCCGCATGGGACTTTGAAGGAGTGAAAAAAACGGCACATGACGATTGGAACAGCTACCTGAGCCGCATCGACGTGACCGGAACAGAAGACGAGAAAACCAACTTCTACACCTGTTTCTATCATGCATTGATTCAGCCCAATCAGATTTCGGACGTAGACGGCCTGTATCGCAACGCCGCCGATTCCGTGGTTAAGGCAGGAACGGGAACATTCTATTCCACTTTCTCCTTGTGGGACACCTACCGTGCCGCACATCCGTTCTACACGCTGATGGTTCCCGAAAAGGTAGACGGCTTTGTCAACTCACTGGTAGAGCAGAGCGAAGTGCAAGGCTTCCTGCCCATCTGGGGATTGTGGGGCAAGGAAACCTATACCATGGTAGGCAACCACGGTGTATCCGTCATAGCCGAAGCCTACCGCAAAGGGTTCCGCGGATTTGATGCCGAACGCGCTTTCAACGCCATCAAGCAAACCCAGACCGTATCGCACAAACAGAAATCCGATTGGGAAACGTACATGAAATACGGTTACTTCCCCACTGATTTGATTAAGACCGAATCTGTTTCTTCTTCCCTCGAATCGGTATACGACGATTATGCAGCCGCAGACATGGCTAAACGTATGGGCAAGACAGAAGATGCGGCTTACTTCTCCAAACGTGCGGATTTCTACAAGAATCTGTTTGATACGGAAACCCAGTTTATGCGTCCGCGTAATTCGGACGGAACTTGGAAGACTCCGTTCAACCCCAGTCAGGTGGCACACGCCGAAAGTACCGGTGGGGACTATACCGAAGGAAATGCCTGGCAATATACTTGGCATGTGCAGCATGATGTTCCGGGACTCATCAGTCTCTTTGGCGGCGAGGAACCTTTCTTGAACAAGCTTGATTCGCTGTTCACACTCAAACTGGAAACGACTCAGGCAGATGTCACCGGCCTCATCGGACAATATGCCCATGGCAACGAGCCAAGCCACCACATTACTTATCTGTATGCGTTGGCAGGACGTCCCGAACGTACGCAGGAGTTGGTTCGTGAAATATTTGATACCCAGTATCGCCCCGAGCCCGACGGCCTTTGCGGTAATGACGATTGCGGACAAATGTCTGCGTGGTATATGTTCTCTGCCATGGGATTCTATCCGGTGGACCCGGTAAGCGGAAACTATGTGTTCGGCGCTCCGCAAATGCCGAAGATTGTGCTTCATCTGGCAGACGGAAAGACATTTACCGTCATTGCAGACGGCATCTCCAAAGAACATAAATACATTGACTGCATCACACTGAACGGTGAACCCTATACAAAGAATTATATCTCGCATGAAGATATTTTGAAGGGTGGGACTTTGGTGTATAAGATGAAATAATGGTATTACAAACCTCTCCAAGAAGACAAAAAAAAAGAGAGTAGTCCATCACGGATTACTCTCTTTTCTTTAGAATCAACAGTGGAATTACTCCACCTAATCGGTCATATTACTATCTTTCGTTTATTCTATAGCAGTACCGTTGATCGTTGTCGGCCAATACGGATTTTGATAGAGAACAGAAGTTTCTACATTTTCATCCGGCGACAACAGTTCTATTTCACGGATAGGCAACGGTGATAAATAGTTTGCCTTGGCCCAAGTATATCCGTCATATACAGGGTTGTTGTCTTTCATGACAGAGTAAGGACGCAAGTATTTGAAAGAAGGATCAGAAATATTAGAACCTTCAGAACCGGTATATCTGTATTCTATTTCAGCACCGTTTTCGTCTTTGTTAGCTACTTTATAGAGCTCGTCCCAGAAATTACATCCTTCCGGAATGAACTTCTTCGACAACATGTCATCCATAGCACGCCAACGTATCAGGTCATTATAACGCATATCTTCACCGATAAATTCACAACGACGTTCACGTCGGATGTTCAACAGAGTAGCATCTACTGTTTCATCACCCGATTTTTTAGCCCAGTCTGTTTCCTTGTTCATATCTGTTGCAGCAATGGTCTTGTTGAAATCAGGATCCACACCTGCACGTTCACGGACAGCTCTCCAATAGTTGGCAGCTTTACCATCTATTCTTCCGTTTTTCAAATAATAAGCTTCCATATAGTTCAGATAAGCCTCTACACCACGGAAGATGATACAACCTGTAGTTGATTCAGCTTTACCCCATACATTCTGTGTAAGGTCGAAGCTGGCATATTTACGAAGACGATAGCCGGTGCGGTCTTGCATTTCCTGACGGTTTGATACCGGGTGCGGCATGAAATATTGAACTGTACCTGCTGTTTGCTGTGAATGAACAGGCAAGAAATTGCTTTCACTGAACACAAACAATTGCAAGCGGTCGTCACGGTTAGTTTTTACAGCATCCAATGTCTTATCACCCATGTATGGAGCTGAAGTTGTAGCTGCATACCAAGGCATACCATCTTTCATAAGGAAGCTTTCCACATAAGTTTTCAGCAAACCGTTGTTGCTTCCCTGACTGCACCCATGCAGGTGCTCCGTGAGTAATGGAGTAACTTCCGGTTTTAGCATACGATCTCCAAAGCAATACTTCCGAGTTTTTGCTCAGGTCAAGTGAAGCGAACATCTCAAAATAAGGATTCCATCCTGAAGTAGTGCTGATAGTTTCCGGATCAGCTACTCCTGTGTTTTGAGTCAAGGTGACTTTGTCGGCAACCTGTTCGGCTGCTTCCAAAGCCTGAGTCAGGAAGAAATCTACTTCTTTGTCTACATCCAAAGTGAAATTAGGATGCACTTTCTTTCCCGGCCAATTTGCATCACCCGGTACACGGCCTGTACCTTTATGGTATTTTTCAAACGTTGCTTCGTAAAGAGCGACACGTGACTTTACCAGCAAAGCAGTCTCCTTATTAATACGGTTGTTGGAAGCAAATCCCCAACCTTTCAACATACTGATAGCTTTATCCAAGTCTTCCAAAATAAAGCGGGCTACCAAGTTACGGGGTTGACGTACCGATTTTTCCATCAACACTGCCTTATCATCAGGAAGTACCTCGGTAATGATAGGATAATCACCGAACTTACGTAAATAACTAAAGTATATCCATGCACGCATGAAATGCATTTCGCCAATGTAATGTTCTATGTCGGCAGCACTACCCGAAACCTGGCCGGCTTCGTATTTAGGAACTGCGTTTTCAAAGAAATAATTACAATAACGGATATCATTGAAAGACCATCCCCCACCTGATTGAGGAACTTTCCATGCTCCTTTTTCATACAATGTTGAATTATAGCCCCCGGATACAGCATTATCCGTTCCTCCGTCACCATTACCTATTCCCATACCATATCCGGCATGGCTTGAAAACCAGTTGTTATATTTGGCAATAGAATAAGCTTCAAAATGGTCAGTTGTACTAAAAATAAACTTCCGGTGTTACCGATGACAGAGGCTCCCTGTCCAAGAAATCATTGCAAGAAGAAAGAATTATTGTTCCTCCTGCCAAGGCACAAGCCTGAAATAATATATTTTTAAGTTTCATAGTTCTTAATCTTTTTTAGAAGTTGACATTTACACCCAATGAAATAACTTTTTGCAACGGATAGAGTTTTCCGGGACCTGTTCCGGCCAAACTTCCTGTAGCTTCAGGATCGAAGATATCCGACAGACTGGTAAAGGTCAGCAAATTGTCGGCAGATACATAAAAACGTACCGATGACATACCGGCATTCTTAATCCATGCTTCCGGCAGAGAATATCCCAACTGGATGTTTTTCATACGTATATAAGCACCATTTTGTATATAACGGGTCTGCACTTGTGCGTTACGTCCACCATCAAAATTTACTTTCGGATAGTAAGCATCCAAATTAGCTCCCAAGGGGTCTCCTTCCAGGACGCCAGAAGTCCCAATGTTCAACAAAACCGGTAGACTGCCATTCGTTTCCTTGTGCATTGGCTCCCCAGAAATAACATCCGTCCAACCACAAATCGCGTTTGGCTACACCTTGGAAGAACACGCGGAAATCCCAACCTTTCCATGCCGCATCCAGTGTCAAACCGAATTTATAGCGCGGAGTATTATTACCGATAATGCGATAGTCACCTGTATCTCCCAGTTTATTGCTTCCGTTATCTATTTTTCCGTTTCCATCAAGGTCAGCATACATAATATCACCTGCACCCCAGTTACTTCCCAGTGTAGATTGGTCTACCTTTGCCAAATGTGCATCCATTTCTTCCTGACTTTGAGCAATGCCAATAGTGGTCAATCCCCAAATATCTCCCAACATTCTGCCTTTGTAGTATTGGCTGACATTCATACTTTCATTAGGGTAACGGGTAATCTTCTGCTGGTCATCTGACAAAAGAGCTTTGATACCGTATTTCACACCACCTATTTGATCTCTCCATCCGATTTCAAGTTCAAAACCGTAAGATTTCATATCACAGTTGTTGATTTTAGGAACGGTAGTACCTAGTGCAGATGATAATTCCGGGGCCGGGCCAATCATGTCTTTTTTTGTATGACGAACGAAATAATCAAACGAACCTGTCAAGCGGTTATTGAATGCTCCCCAGTCCAAACCAATATCCCATGTTTCAATAGTTTCCCATGTTTTCAACAGGCTGACCATACCCGGATTGTAAGAGTAATTAGGGCGTACTCCGTTAACCAACCATCCGTAGTTGCTACCCGTAGGCATAGTCTGATAGAAAGGATACCAAGCATCATTAGTATTCGTATTTCCCAACTGTCCCCATGATGCTCTCAACTTCAATGTGTTGATCTTTGTCTTTTCTCCAAACTTTTGGAAGAACTCTTCATTGGCAATGTTCCAACCAGCTGAGAATGATGGGAAGAATCCCCAACGTTCGTCACCTACAAAACGTGATGAACCATCATAGCGTCCGTTGGCTTCAAACATATAACGGTCTTTGTAACTCCAGTTGATACGAGCAAAGAAACCGGCTACAGAAGTATGATTATAACCACCGTAAGCTTGCGGATCATCCGTTGCCGTATCAATGGTAGGTACATCGGGACTAATCAAATTATTCTTTATAGCTTCAATACTGCGGTTCTTGTAAAGCTCGGCATTGAAACCTGCCATTACCTTAAAGTAATGTCCATTGTCAAATTGCTTAAAGTAGTCAGAATAAATATTAGTGGTATAATAATTTTCTTTCCACGAATACTCATCTACACGTGAAGAACCGGCTGAATAAGAACCGTATCCCATATCCCATACTGTGTAATACGGGTCTCCATTAACATCATAAGCATGTACAGGCAATACTTCCCAATGCTGATACTGAGTAGTGGTACGCACACTTCCTTCCAAGTTGATGCGCCAATTCTTAATAGGCTCGATAACTACATGCAACTGGTTGGTATAATAGTCTTTCTGACTATTCTGCTCACCACCGTTTTCCATTTGTTCTATTTCACCTTCGTCCATAGGGAATCCATTGGGGTCATAAGCGGGATGTACCGGCCATTTACGTGCCAAGTTATGGAAGAAGCTGCTAGTCAAGTAAGTCGGTCGTTGAAAATCTTCACGAGTCCATTTGCTGTTTAAGGTCACTTTCAACCAATCAGTGATATTTGCTGTGATTTTGCTGTTCAGCGTATAGCGTTGAAATTTATCAGTACCGTGGCGCAATAAACCTTTCTGGTCCAAGAAGCTGCCGCTCAATACATACTGAAGTTTTTCCGTACCCCCGCTAATGCTCAAGTTATGCTCCTGCGAAGGAACCCAATTGTCATAAAACTCACCGAACCAGTCGGTATTACCGTTGGCGTTGGCCCATTTCTGCCAAATACCTGAACCATTGTCTACGGTAGTAGCTGTCAATGTACCTTCTTGATAAGCTTTGATACGTTCCATCACTGCCGGACTGAAAATATCTCCACCACCACGGTTGGATGAAGCACGGTTGAAATATTGTGCAAAAGTATAAGAATCCATCAGTTCAGGGATTCCAATAGCATCATTGAAACGCACGTTTCCAGAGTAATTGACATTGGTTTTACCACTTTTACCGCTTTTCGTTGTTACCAAGATAACACCGAACGAAGCTCTGGCACCGTAAATAGAAGCCGATGCAGCATCTTTCAATACTGATACAGATTCAATGTCATTAGGGTTTACAGTATTCAAATTTCCCTCAATACCATCAATCGACACCAGCGGAGAAGATCCGGAACCATCACCGATAGTACCTGTACCACGGATATTGATGTTCATTTCGCCGTCCAGCGAACCACCCGAGAGTTACCTACTGTCAAGTTCAAACCAGGAATAACACCCTGCAATGCTTGCGACACGTTTTGCACCGGACGGGCAGCAATAACCTTGGAATCCACCATTCCCACGGCACCGGTTACATTCACTTTCTTCTGTGTACCATAACCCACAACCACTACTTCATCCAGTGTTTGAGTATCATCTTTCAAAGTGACATTGACAGGTTTTCCATCCCAAACGATTTCTTGACTGATATAACCTACAAATGAAATAACAATAACGTCCCCCTTCTTCACATTAGATAAAGAGAAGTCACCATCAATTCCTGTGATTGTTCCGTTAGTAGTACCTTTTACTACTACTGAAGCTCCAATGACGGTCTCACCGGTTGCATCTTTTACGATACCGGTACAAGCTCCGTCTTGCTGTGCAATTTTCACATCGGTTATGCCGGGATTGCTAACCGCATACGCTGCTCCGGTAGAGGCTCCCATTAGGAACAGCATCATACTGACTGATTTTAGTCGTTTTAACATAGCTGTGATTTTTAAGTGTTTATTGAAACTTATTAATAACCAACATTATCAAGTTCTTTCAGAACTATGCTTTTCAATATAATTTAGATTAACGATGCAAATATATAATAATTTTAAAGAATGTGGGTTTCGAATAAAAAATATTTTGCTCAACAGACCGTTTTTTAACAAAGGTGCATTCCAAAGTCTTATGCTACAGAAGTTAAATTAATGTTTATTTCTGAATTAAAACCTCTCTAAATCTTAAAAATATGGTTCTATGAGGAAAACTTATAGACTCATAAGTAGAAACGCAGTAGAACATTTTTGTATATCAACAATGATTTTCGGATACAAAATATAATTGCCAAATTTTATTTATCTATTTCACAATGGGGGCAAGTTAATAAAGTAGGTAGAAAAGAAGTAGAATTATATATATAAATTCATTGTTTACTCTCCTTGAACGCCTACTTACGGCTTTTTACATGATTTCTTATCTTGCTTATATACAAACATTTACGATGAAGCATAGTTCTGAAAGAACTTTATGGTAAAAGCATTTAATTGATTTTCAATAAACACTTAAAAATCACAGCTATGTTAAAACGACTAAAATCAGTCAGTATGATGCTGTTCCTAATGGGAGCCTCTACCGGAGCAGCGTATGCGGTTAGCAATCCCGGCATAACCGATGTGAAAATTGCACAGCAAGACGGAGCTTGTACCGGTATCGTAAAGGATGCAACCGGTGAGACCGTCATTGGAGCTTCAGTAGTAGTAAAAGGTACTACTAACGGAACAATCACCGGAATTGATGGTGACTTCTCTTTATCTAACGTGAAGAAGGGAGATATTCTGCAAATCTCTTTCGTGGGTTATATTACTCAGGAAGTGAAATGGAACGGTACTCCTCTGAACATCATCTTAAAAGATGATACTCAGACTTTGGAAGAAGTAGTGGTAGTAGGTTACGGTACACAGAAGAAAGTAAATCTGACCGGTGCAGTAGCAATGGCAGAAAGCGATGTTTTGGAGGACCGCCCTATCGCTAACTTGGCTCAAGGTTTGCAAGGTGCAATTCCCAACTTGAACATTTCGTTTGCCAATGGTAACCCTAACTCAAGTACAAGTATCAACGTCCGCGGTCTTACATCATTGAACGGTGGTTCCGCATTAATCTTAGTAGATGGTGTAGAAACCAATGATATTTCTCTGCTTAACCCGCAGGATATTGAAAGTATCTCAGTGTTGAAAGATGCTTCTTCTGCAGCCGTATATGGTGCACGTGCAGCATTCGGCGTTGTATTGATTACAACTAAAAAAGGTAAAAAGGGAGAGAAAGTTACTTTCAACTATAACAATAACTTCTCATGGTCGGCACCTTCACGCATGGCCAAGGGATTACCGGCAGACCAATGGTTGCGCGCCATGAATGTAGAGTCCAACAATACCAGCGGTACTCAGTATTGGAGTGACGAACTTATTGCTGCCGTAGAAGAACGCATGAAAGATCCCAGCCTTCCTACTGCTTGGGAAAACACGCAGGGAAATAAATTCACCGCTAATGGAGAATGGGCTTATGCCGGTAACACAGACTGGCTGGATGTATTGTTTAATGATGCAGCCTTCATGCAACAGCACAACGCCAGTGTTCGTGGCGGTTCTGAAAAAGACCTCTTACTATGGTTCAGTAGGTTATAAAGGACAAGACGGTTTGCTGGCTTATGGAACAGACCATTTCAAACGTATTAATATGTCATTCAATTTCAACACTCAATTAACTAATTGGTTGGAAATCGGATTGAACGTAAAATACAATCGTAGCGAGGCTAACGAACCTAACTCTAACTTCTATACTTCGGAAGACCCCTATTATGAAGTATATCGCTCCATGCCGTTTATTCCCGTTTACTTGCCGGACGGAGACTTTGCAGGTGTAGCAGGTTCTAACTTCAACTTCAACATTGCAGGTATGTTGGCACAAGCCGGACGTACAAAGAATGTTTATGATGATATTTGGTATACAGGTTCTTTCAAATTAACTCCGTTCAAAGGACTTACCGTAAGAGGTGACTATACCGGTAACCGTTACTTCAGAACGACTCGTGCACACGAAAAGACTATTTACCAGAAGCAGCCCGATGGCACTTCAATGTCAAAAAGGAGACCCGAACGGTGTTTCACTGAAGAAGTATGACGATACTTATGAAGCATTGAACTTATGGGCTGAATATAAAAAATCTTTCGGTGACCACTCTCTCACTGCAATGGTTGGTTATAACCAAGAATCCAAAGAAACCAGCAATATGTATGGTAAGACAACCGGTTTGTTTGTAAATGACATCCCTGTTATCGACTTAGCCGGAACCAAGCAAAACCTGGAAGAAGAAGCAACAATCTGGGCAGTACAGGGTGCTTTCTTCCGTTTGAACTATGACTATAAAGGCAAATACTTATTGGAGGTAAACGGTCGTTATGACGGTTCTTCAAAATATGGCGAAGACGACCGCTGGGGATTCTTCCCGTCAGCTTCTATTGGTTGGAGATTATCTGAAGAAAAATTCTTTTGATTCTGCACGTAATATATTCGAAAACGTCAAACTTCGTGCATCTGTCGGTTCATTAGGCAATCAGGTTACTACAGGCAACTTCGATTATTTAAGTTCTATGGGTTTTGCTCAGCTCAACTATTTATTGAACGGTAAATTGGCAACAGGTATTACTCCTGCTTCATTGGCTTATAACAATGTAAGTTGGGAAAAAGTAACTACCGCCAACTTCGGTATTGACCTGGGTCTGTTGAATAACCGCTTGACTGCTTCATTCGACTACTTTATCCGTTATACCAATGATATGGTCGTATCAAAGACCTATCCTGCAACAATGGGGTCTACCGGTGGTAAGGAAAATCTTGCCAACATGAGAACAAACGGTTGGGAACTTTCTTTGAGTTGGAAAGACCAAATCGCTAACGTAGGAGGCAGCCCATTGGATTATAATGTTGGTATCGGTATTTCAGACAGCTACTCAAAGATTACTAAATATGATAACCCAACCGGTTATCTGGGTGATTACTACGAAGGTATGGAATTAGGTGAAATCTGGGGTTACGTAACCGACGGATTCATTCAGGATAAAGCAGAAGCAGAACAACAAGCAGTTCGTCAGAAAGTAATTGCCACTACTTGGTTACCGGGTGATATCCGTTACGCAGACTTGGATGGAAACGGTGCTGTTGACTACGGAAAGAACACATTAAGTGACCACGGTGACAAGAAAATTATCGGTAACAACACTCCGCGTTATCGTTTCAATATCAACTTGGGTGCATCATGGAAAGGCTTTGATATCCGCGCTCTGTTCGAAGGTACAATGAAACGCGACTTATGGCTCGGCACAGGTAGCACAGGTATTTTCTGGGGATACTACGGACAATGGTGGAGTACATTGAACGATACTCATCTGGACTATTGGACACCCGAAACCAATCCGAATGCTTACTATCCAACTCCGACCAACACAACTCGCAGCCGTCAGACTCAGACTAAATATTTGCAGGATGCCTCTTACATCCGTCTGAAAGATGTAACTATCGGCTACAACCTGCCACAAGCCTGGATCTCTAAATTCGGTATCGCTCAATTGAGAATCTTTGCAAGCGGACAAAACTTATGGGAAGCTACAGGTTTGTACAAATACCTAGACCCGGATGCAACAGGTAACAGAAAGAAAGATGGTGAAATGGAAGATCGTATGACCAAATACCCATTCTGCCGTACTTATTCATTTGGTATCAACGTAACATTCTAAATTCAGGAACGATTATGAAAAAAAAATATATTATATATAGGTTTAGTAGCTTTAGCATTGCAAAGCTGCGATTATTTGGATCGCGAACCGCTGGACTCCATCTCTAAAGACAAATTCTTTTCAACAGCCGGCGCTGATGGATTACAGCAATATTGTAACAATCTCTATCCTAAATTGATTAAAGGACATGGAGACCCTCAATCTTACAATTTCGGTATGATGGAAGAAGATTTCAAATCGGACAACATCTATACATGGGAATACAATTCTATCAGCTTTGGTTTACACGTAGCTCCTACCGGTGCAAAAAGATACAGAATGGAACTGGGAAAACATCCGTGCTTGTAATGACTTCTTGGCTAATTATGAACAGTCACAGGCTTCCGAAGCAGAAAAGCATCGTTTTGCTGGAGAAATCTTATTCCTCAAAACTCTTGACTACTTCAACAAAGTGAAAACTTACGGCGATGTACCTTGGTATGACAAAGTTGTAAACCCGGGAGACGAAGACTTATACAAAGCACGTGATCCCCGCACTTTGGTAGCAGACAATATGCTGAGAGATATTGACCAGGCTATTGAATGGCTGCCCATGAAATCGAAAGTGGATGTTACCCGTATCTCCAAAGATGCTGCATTGGCGTTGAAAGCACGCTTCTGCTTGTTTGAAGGTACATGGCGTCGCTACCACAAGATTGAAGGAGATACAAAATTCTTGCAGGAAGCATACAATGCAGCCGGAGAATTGATGAAATCGGAATATGGTTACTCATTATTCCAGGGTAGTACTCCTTCACAGGCTTATCATGAATTATTCATTCAGTCCGATTATGCCAACAACCCTGAAATCATCTTGTCCAAAGCTTATGATCCCAGCTTAGGCAAAGGTAACAACCTGAGCCGTCAGATCGGTGTCGGCGAAACTCCCTTGGGCGTCAGCAAAGACTGTATTGACGACTATCTGTGTGCCGAAACAGGATTGCCTGTCACTCTCTGCAATTGCCCCGGACATACCACACACACCGGATTATTGGCAGAATTGAACAACCGCGACCCGCGTTTGTTACAGACTGTATGTTCTCCCGAAGCAGGTGAACACACCTATTATTTAAAAGGACATCCGGCAAATATTGCCAACATTGTCAATACCGGTGCAGGCGGTTCTTCTTCTACCGGTTATAGCATTGCCAAATTCTATAATGCAGCCGAACATCTGGCAGCTCACCATCAGGGAACATTAGATGCTCCGGTATTCCGTTTCGGTGAAATCCTGTTAATCCGTGCAGAAGCAGCAGCAGAACTGGGAACCATTTCTCAAACAGATTTGGATGCTACAGTTAATAAGTTGCGTGAACGTGTAGGATTCAACCACAAGTTGACAATGAGCCCGGCCGTTGACCCCAAACTGGAAGCCGAATATCCAAACGTAAGCGCCAACAACGCAACACTGATTCGTGAAATCCGCCGCGAACGCCGCGTAGAATTATTCGGAGAAGGTTACCGCTTTGATGACTTGCGCCGTTGGGCATGTGGCAAACGTCTGGATGCTTCTGTTGCACCCCGCATGGGTATGATTCCTGATGCAAAGCTTTATTCTGCCGAAAACATCACTGCTATGCAGAACGTATTAGGCACAAACAGCAAAGGTGAACTCGACATTTACAGCAAGCGTGTAGATACACAAGCCAGATTTGAAGATCCGAAGAACTACCTGTTTGCTATTCCGACCAATGAAATCTCTATCAACCCGAATCTGACACAGAACACAGGATGGTAATTGATACATTATAATCTATTAGAGAATGTCCGGGAAGCGAATGATGCTTTCCGGACATTCTTTTTTTGTTTTCTGACCAATTATTAAATTTCTTTCCTCTTTTTTTGCTCGCCAAATAAGAAAACCTTACCTTTATCATCCCTTAAAGGAAAATTAAATGCAAACAAAACAATAAACACTAACTCATAACAGTTATGTATAACCTTAAAAAACTAATCGTATGCATGGCCGGTGCAGCGTTCGCTTTGAACCTCCACGCCCAGCAAGTACAAGGCTTTGTCCACAAGCAATCAGAAGCAACGGATTATGTATGGCCTACCGACCAACAAGTATTGGATAAACTGGATAAATGGCAAGACCAGAAGTTCGGAGTCTTGTTTCACTGGGGACTTTATTCCGTTCCCGGCATTGTAGAGTCATGGTCCATCTGCTCGGAAGATGTCGATTGGATTTCACGCAAAAAACCTTTGCCATACGATGAATACAAAGAGTGGTACTGGGGCTTGAAAGACTCGCTCAATCCGGTAAACTTCAATCCCGAACAATGGGCAGATGTAATGCAGGATGCAGGTATCAAATACATGATATTCACCACCAAACATCACGACGGATTTTGTACTTACGATTCCAAATACACGGACTTCTCCATTGCCCACGGAGCCTTCAAGGACAATCCGCGCAAGAATGTAGCCTACCATGTATTCGATGCTTTCCGCAAAAGAGGTTTCATGACGGGATGCTATTTCTCCAAACCCGACTGGCATTGCGAATGGTTTTGGAATCCTTATTTCGCTACCCCCGACCGTAACATCAATTACAAGAAAGACCGCCATCCCGACTGGTGGAAAAACTATCAGACCTTTACCCGTAACCAGCTGAATGAGCTGATGTCCGACTACGGAAGTTTTGATATCCTTTGGCTGGACGGCGGTTGGGTGAAAGGCGATGACATTGGTCTGGACGATATTCTGGCACAAGCACGCCGGAAGCATCCGGGATTGATTTCGGTAGACCGCAGCATCAGGGGCAAAAACGAAAACTACCAGACTCCCGAACGCGGCATCCCCGAGACACAGCTCAACTATCCGTGGGAAAGTTGCATCACGCTGAGCAATGATTGGGGATGGGTGCCGAATGCTCCATTCAAATCGTCTCAAAAGGTTATCAACATATTGAGTGAAATCACTGCCAAAGGTGGTTGCCTGCTGCTGGGCGTAGGACCAACCCCGGACGGTGTCATCGAAGAAGAAGTGGCCAAGCGTCTGCACGAAGTGGGAGAATGGTTGCGGGCAAACGGCAAAGCCATCTACAATACCCGAATCACTCCTGTTTATCAGGACGGACACACATGGTTCACTGCCGACAAGGACGGACAGACACTCTATGCCATCTATGCATTGCCCGAAGGAGAAACACTGCCGGAAGTCATAGAATGGGCAGGAAATCTTCCGAAAGGCAAAATGAAAATGCTGAAAGGAAACAAGAGTGTGAAATATACTTGTGATGGTGATAAGGTAAAAGTATTTCTTCCCAAAGGAATAAAGAATGAACCTATTGCTTTGCAATTCAAGGTAAGAGCAAAATAGGAGGTTTTATCAAGACCCAATCAACCTATCACTTTGCCTGTAGGGGCGGGGACACTCGCCCGAATACACTTTACTTGATGCATTCGGGCGGGCAATCCCCCCCCTACAGTTAACTTTAGTAATGCTTTGACTCCCCGAATGCACAGAACTGACTGCATTCGCTTACTCTTCCATCACAAAACTTTTCAGAATAGCTTCCGCCTCAGCTTTTTTCCCCGCCGAATAAATGATGGAAACATGAAATGCACTCCCGGCCGCCTTGGTCATCAGACAGGCATAGCAACAAGGTTCACCCTCACATTGCCCATCCATCGAAACACCATAAAATTGCTCCAAGTCAAAGGCTTTGACAGCAGTCTGCTTCTCCACCCCATCATCGTCGGCATAGTCTTTCAACATACCTTCCAGGTCACCCTTCGTGATGCCGTCAGAGTCCAACACCTGAACAGTGATATAAAACTTACTATCGTTCAACAGGAACGTTTCTTCTGTATCCTCTTCCACAACAATACCCTTCGGAACCTTAAAAGTCAATCCGTAGGCAGTCCATGTAACAGGAGACAATGCCTGTGCACCTGCCGACAAGCAGACACACAGGCATAAAAAGGCAAAAAACAAAATTCTTTTCATCTTTTACTTTATTTACGAATAAAGACTTCGCTCAACGCACTCCCCCGGTCATTTATCTTTATCACGTATCTCCACGCGACGAATCTTACCGCTGATAGTCTTCGGAAGCTCTTCTACAAACTCTATCACACGCGGATACTTATAAGGGGCAGTCACACGCTTCACATGATCTTGCAATTCTTTAATCAGTTCCGGGCTTTCCTGTCCTTTGTAGTTCCTGGAAAGAACGATGGTCGCCTTTACCACTTGTCCGCGCACTTCATCGGGAACACCCGTAATGGCACATTCCACCACGGCAGGATGAGTCATCAATGCACTTTCCACTTCAAACGGGCCGATACGGTAGCCGGAGCTCTTGATAACATCATCCGCACGTCCCACAAACCAAAAGTATCCGTCTTCATCACGCCAAGCCACATCACCGGTATAATAAATGCCATCGTGCCAAGCATCTTCGGTCAGTTCGGCCGCCCGATAATACTCTTTGAACAAACCCAGCGGCTTGCCTTCAGACGTACGGATGACAATCTGTCCCTGTTCACCGTCTTCTGCCGAACGCCCATCGGGAGTCAGCAAGTCGATATCATATTGCGGATTGGGGACACCCATGCTGCCCGGTTTCGGCTCCATCCAGGGAAAAGTACCCAACGTCAAAGTGGTTTCCGTCTGTCCGAAACCTTCCATCAAACGAATACCGGTTATTTTTTTAAACGTCTCATATACAGAATAGTTCAATGCTTCTCCGGCAGTGGTACAATATTCCAAAGACGACAAGTCATACTTACTGATATCTTCCTTTATCAAGAAACGATAAATGGTAGGAGGAGCACACAGTGAAGTGATATGATAGTCCTGAATCTTTCCGAGAATATCGGCAGGAGTAAACTTCTCATGGTCATACACAAAGATATTCGCCCCCGCAATCATCTGTCCGTAAAGTTTTCCCCACACCGCTTTTCCCCAACCGGTATCGGCAATCGTCAGATGCAAACTGTCGCGATGCAGATTATGCCAGAAACAGGCAGTTACGATATGCCCCAGCGGATAAGTAAAGTCATGCGCCACCATCTTCGGCTCACCGGTAGTTCCCGATGTAAAAATACATCAGCGAGGTATCCTCATTGGTATTCGGATGCTCAGGCTTTACAAACGGAGCCGCATTTTCCATTCCCTGATGAAAGTCTTCGAAACCTTCGGGAACTTCGGGACCGACACTGACCAACTTCTTTACAGAAGGCGAATCGGGCATCGCTTCTATGATATGCTTGGTAATCACATCTTCGCCTGCCGCAACAATCATCTTAATATCGGCAGCGTTACAACGGTACACAATATCTTTCTTGGTCAGTAAATGAGTGGCGGGAATCACCACCGCACCCAACTTGTGCAGAGCGATAATGGAATACCAGAACTCATAACGACGTTTCAATATCAACATCACCATATCACCGCGACCGATACCCAGACTTTGGAAATAAGACGCCGTCATATCGGTATATTTCTTCAGGTCGGCATAAGTATACTGTCTGGATTCCCCTTTATCATTAGTCCACAACAGCGCTTTCTTGTCGGGTTCCTCGGCAGCCCACGCATCTACTACATCATAACCGAAATTAAAATTTTCGGGTACCTTAATCTTCAGGTTCTTTATAAAATCCTCTTGTGAGGCAAAAGTGGTTTGTTCTAAGAATCTTTCTACCATACTCTTACAATTTACATAATTACTGCCAGGAACTTCACAGTCTTGCCGTCCAGTGCCATCATGCCGTGAGGCTGGGCAGAATCAAAGTAAAGGCTGTCACCCGGATTCAAAATAAGTTCTTTTCCGTTAATATTAAGCAACATACGTCCTTCTATCACCAGGTTGAACTCTTGTCCTTCGTGTGAATTGAAATAAATAGGCGTATCTTCGGGCTTCGGCTCCACGGTAACGATGAACGGATCTACCTTACGTCCGCGGAATCCCGATGCCAATGATTCATATTTGTATGCTTTGGTACGTTCCACCGATACCCCTGTGCCACAACGAGTCAGGAAGTAAGCACTCATTTTAGGCTCTTCGCCAAACATCAGCACATCCAGTGCGATACCATATTGCGGGCAATCTTCTGCAAAGCGCTGACCGATATATCTTTCTCACCGCTTTCCATACCCAAATACTCTTCCACTGTAAGTTGGCAACTTTCGGCCACTTCTTGTGAAGTCAGTTCCAAAACGTCTCTCAATCCCCGGAGACGTTCGGCTATTTGCTTTATCTGGTCACTCATAATCTTTAGATTTAGGGTTCAAAGATAATGAAGATTTAATTAATCCTAGCAAAGTTTCAAGAAGTTTCTATGAAAACTATCTGACAGACAGCGAAACTGCACAATATCATTCTATATGAGCAAGGACACGGGTTTAAGGAAGTGGTTGCCTTTCGGATAGTTTCAAATGAAAGTATTCGGGCAACAGGACTGCAAAAACATTCCCAACGTGTGAAAAAAGCCAGATAATGTAATCCAACCATTATGCGCCACAAAGAGCGGAAGCTGCACTACCATAGAGCGTTGCAACCACGTTTTCTTCTGCACCGTAAAAATGATAACAGTTTGGATTACCCCACAAGCCCGAAGCAGATACCTCCCTATATCCATGAAGAAACATAGAAAAAAAAATCCATGCTCCATAAAACTTATGATAAATGATAGCATGAATTATAAAAGAATCACTATTTTTTGCCAAAGACACACAGAATGATATGAAGAGGTTCATCGGGCATACTATCCTAATACTATTGGCGGAAATATTTCTTTTCTGCCCGATAACGATGAGTCAAAACAATCCTTATAAAATAAACGACCAACTCTATTCCTATTACCAAAAGTGCAACAGCGCCATCAGGAAGCCCGAAGTATTGCTCATGGCGGATACACTCTTCCACATGGCAAAGAAAAAAAGGAGACGTAAAAGCGCAATGCCTTGCCCTGAACCTGAAATCCGACCATTATTACTTTATCAACGATATCAATACATTGCTCATCGAGAAAGAAAAGGTAGCCGACTTTGCACGCAATACTCCTTATAAGCAATACATATTCGGAGCATGGAACCGCATTATCACTTACTATTTGAGAAACAGGGAATATGATTCCGCCATCCAAGAACTGAAAAAATATCAGGACGAAGCCATTCGTTTGGACAATCCTTACGGCATAGGGAAAAGCTACGTGCGCATGGGAGATGTGTATTACCAGCAGCGCATGTTCCGGCTTGCCCTCCAACAATACAAACAGGCTGTGGATTACTACATACAGACCGGCAATGAAAAAGAGAACTTTTATTCGTATCGCTCCATAAGCTCATGCTATATAAATCTGCAGCGATACGAAGAAGCCGAAGAATATGCCCTAAGATGTTTAGATGCTTCCGTCACCCAATCTGCATTGATACAATCCAAACTACTCTTGTTTCAAGTGACATGCAGCAAAATGGATTCAAAAAAAGCCGACGAACTTCAAAAAGAATTAGCGCAGTACAGAGCTCAGGGAGTGATGAAAGGGACCATCCTTGAAAACTATTTCACTCTGAACGGTTATTATTATGCAGCATTGGGAAACCTTGACAAAGCCCTTGCATACAGTGATTCCATCAGTGACAAAGGATTGAGTCTTGCGGTCAGATACAAAGCATTTGAAATGGCAGGGGATTTCTATTCCGCCTTTGCCGAACTATACAAAAAATACCGCCTGCAAGACTCTATCAACCAAGCAAACAATGCGGAAGTAATGGCGGCATACAACGCCCGTTTCAATAACCAAAGGCTGGAATTGGAAAAGAACCGCCTGTCTCTCCAAAACACAGAAATGAAACTGGCACAAATGCAAAATCGGGAACAAATGATACTGATGGAAAAAAGAACAGACGCGCATGGAGCTGGAAAACCAGGACTTGCAACTGAAGCAACAACAAACAGCCATCGAACTGGAAAAAAAGCCGAAACACAAAAAAACAACAATTGGAAGTCATACACAAACAAGAACAGCTGCAACGCATCAAAATGGAGCAAGAGACCAATCAGCGCAAGATTTGGGTGGTGTTCTCCATCTTGATACTTATTTCCGGCTTCTCCAGCATATATGCTTTTTACACGCCGGCAACATGCCAGGCATTTAAAGATAAGAAAAAGACGCTGCCGAAAAAGCACGGCAGCAAGCCGAAAAAAGCGGACAAGCTGAAATCGGCTTTCCTACAGAACCTCAGTCATGAAATCCGTACGCCACTCAATGCCATCATCGGTTTTAATGATTTGCTGAACGATGCCGATGCAGAATTCAGCGAAGAAGAGCGGAGCGAATTACTCGGTCATCTGCACACCAATACCTATTTATTGCTCACATTGGTAAATGATGTACTCGACCTCAGCAAACTGGAAAGCGGCAACTATAGCATCTCGCTATCCAATGTCGTCTTGCCCGAACTATGCCAATCCACTTTAGCAGGCGTGGCACACAGAGTGGCCGAAGGCGTCAGACTGGAGCTGAAACAACCCGATACGGAAATCATCCTGAACACAGACGCGCAACGCCTGCAACAGATATTGACCAACCTGCTGGTCAATGCCTGCAAATACACTTCTCAAGGCAGTATCGTCTTGGCTTATGAGATAGCAGGCACCTCTATCATTTTCTCTGTCACCGATACCGGCTGCGGCATTGACAAGGAAAAAGGCGAATTGATTTTCCAACGTTTTGAGAAGCTGAACAGCATGAATCCCGGTTTCGGACTCGGTCTGAGTATTTGCCGGAGCCTCACTACCCTGTTGGGAGGTAAAATCTATCTGGACACACAATACACCGGAGGTGCAAGATTTGTTGTGGAACTTCCTTTACATCTCCCTGTATAACCGCTTTCTATTCTTTTCCATAAGCTCCGGCTCTGACCAAATGCCCCCGGTGCAGTGTTTCGTGAAATGGAAAAGCCACATTGGAATTACTGTTTATTTACAATACAAAAAACAAATGGAAAGAGAGATATTCTTCGTAACCTCCCTATATATTCATTAATCAGCACCACCGATTTATAAGTCACTGCCACTGATTTATAAATTACCGCTTCCGGTTTATAAATCAGTGGCAGAGATTTATGAATACAGCAAGAGCCGATTGTCTTTACATACTGAAATTCAATACTTAGAGAAAGGCTATGTCATTCTACGTTACCGGCCTTTATCGCCTTGATAACGGCTGAAGTAAATCCGGCATGGTCTAATTCATTGATACCCTTGATAGTTATTCCTCCGGGAGTCGTTACCTTATCAATCTCCACCGAAGGATGGGTATCATTATTCAATATCAGTTCGGCAGCACCTTTTACCGACTGCGCCACCATCTTCTGAGCATCTTTCGGGCAAACCCCCATCTCAATGCCTGCCTGCATAGCTGCCTGTATATATTTCAACACGTATGCTATGCCGCAAGAAGTCAATGCAGTGGTAGCTCCCATCTGACTCTCGGGTATCAACATAGCCATTCCAAGCTCATTGAAAATATCCAGCATTAATTGCTCCTGCTCCTTGCTGGCATTGCGACTGGCTATCAAAGTCATGCTTTGGCGTTCGGAAATAGCTGTATTGGGAATCAGACGGAAAATAGTCTGTTCCGGACCTACACTATTCACCAAACTGTTCAAAAGTCACACCCCCCTGCGATAGAAACCAACACTTGCCGGGGCTCCAAACGAATCACGCTCAATATCTGGTCTATCAGCCATGGCTTTACAGCCAAAATCACAATATCGGCATCCTCTATCGCTTTCGGATTTTCCGTCGTTACACGAATCTCCGGATAGTCGGCCTGCAAGGTTTCCAGATTACCACTGAACGGATCGGCTACGGTTACATCACTTGCCGGAATAATTGTGCCTTGGGCAAGGCCGCGGGCAATGGCTCCTCCCATATTTCCCGCACCTATAATTGCTACTTTCATACGATTATAATGATTAAGTCTACAAACGCAAAGATAAAAGGAAAAAAAGAGAAGGACATATGATGAAGAGTTAAAAATAAAATTACTTCTAAAAAGCAGAAACAAAAAGAATGACTATCAGTATAAAAAAGTTGAAAGAAGTGTCCTTGCAGACGGAATCAAAAAAACACAGAGCATTGGTGAATTTAGGGAGAGGAAACATATAAACTCCAGATTATAATCGGTTTGGCTTGACAGGGAAAAAGATTTTGCGGGGTATTTATTCGCACAAAGCCCGGGGATTCCAGGCTTTGTACTTAAATCAGCAGATAAACTGCAGGCAAGTATTGAAGTCTTTTATTTATTCATTGCCAATGGCTTTTAAAATAGCCTCTCCCCAATAATTTCCTAGGACCTCTGCGCCTTTCTTATTGGGATGCAAGTAAAATGTGCCGGCATTCCCTTCTTCGGGAGTAAAATGCGTTGAATAGTTTTCTTTAAAAAGTCGAAAGCTTCTGTTGAACCGGGAAAAAAACTTGTTTCGGATGAGTGATGGAGTAATGTGCCATTAGTTTTTCTATCATAGGATAGTAACTTTTCAGGCGCTCCAAACCGGCTTTCAAGTACATAGCACCGTTGTACGTATTGGGGCTGTACCAGATGGGATATTGTACTACAATTTTGCTTTGTGGGTATAATGCCAACAATTCACTCAATAATGGCTTTCATGTTTGTGTAATATTCTTCCGGTAATACCGGGGCACCGAAAGCCATAGTGCAGGCACTGTCGTTGGTTCCCAGCGAAATGGAAAATAATAATTGCCCTTCCCGTTGCGCCAGTTCCGAAGCTGCTGTTTTTACATTGGGAAACTGTTGCCCGCTAATGGGAAGGAAATTGAGTGTTGTCATACCACTTACTCCGCAATTCCGAAAGGTTACTTTACCATTCAAATGTTTATCAAGGTATTGGCTGGCACGTATGGGTGCAGCCTCGGTTTTCGGATTTTTCAGTAAAGCTCCTTCTGTAATGCTATTGCCTATGTAAACAATATTAAGGTTTTGCGCATTCAGGATAGAGCAAAAGAATAGGAGGACGATGATAAGATAGTTTTTGTTCATGATTGTTGATTATAAAGTTATATATTGTTTATGTGTAATCGGCTTCCTGTGTATGTTTAGAACAATTGGGATTTGACAAAGGTATCAATTTATTTGGGATGACCAATGGCATACTTATGGAATTTTCTGAGACATGATGAGATTTCGGTGTGTCTGACATATTACCACATATTTTAGTATATAGATATCAAACCGCCAACCGTAGGAGCAGGGCTTGCCTGCCCGAACCAACCGCATAAGCAACCGTAAGATTATCCATGAAATTAAAAAGAATATCTATGTTTTAGATAATAGTAAATTAGTTACTTTGCAAAATTTATAAAGTGTATTTGTCGAATTGGAAACTATCCGGCAAATTATTGCCATAGAAAAGATATTATGCCCAACTCTAAAGTGGTATATCTGTCTGAAAACCTTTTTTAAAAATTAATATGATGAAAAACTTAAGAAGTATCATGTCAGTCCTATTGGCTTTATGGATTGTAGGCGTTATGCCGATATCTGCCCGTCCACGGGCAAAACGGGTTGTAATGATTGCCCTTGATGGCATTTCTGTTCCGGGATTTACTACTGCCCACACTCCTAATCTTGACAATTTATTAGCCCAAGGCGCCTTGTCATTAACGACTCGTGTAGTAATGCCTTCCGTGACTTTGCCCAATTGGACCAGTCATCTGACCGGCAGCGGTCCCGAGCAGCATGGAGTGGTTGATAATGGATGGCAAATAGATAAAAAAGGATTTCCTGCAGTGGAAATTGATAAAGAAGGATATTATCCTTCAGTATTTAAGGTAATGAAAGAAGAAATTCCGGAGTGTAAAACTGCTTTTTATTATAATTGGATCAATCTTTTTTATCCATATAACAAGAAATATTTAGATGAAGTGAGTTATTTGGAAAATGATGCTTATGTTCCCAATTATGAAAAGGCATTTGATTTTATAGTCCGGAATCAGGATTTGCCCATACTTGTCTTTTTTATATTCAGTGCATACAGACCACGCCGGACATGCTCATAAATGGATGTCGGCGGAATATATCAAATCCATAGAAGAGGCGGATATACAAATAGGCGCGTTTATTGATAAAATGAAAAAAGAAGGTTTATATGAAGATACCTATTTTATGTTTCTGTCGGATCATGGAGGTATCGGGCATGGGCATGGAGGTTTCTCTGTTGATGAAATGATTGTGCCTTGGGGAATCACCGGTCCTGATATAAAAAAAAAGGGATAAAACTGGAGGAACCTAACAATACAGTAAATACGGCTGCCACCATCTTATATTTGTTTAAGGTAAAGAAGCCGCTTCCATGGGTGGGTGAAGTACCATTTTCAATTTTTAAGCGAGGTAAGAAATGATAAACCGGATGTTACCGAAAAGTGATTTTGAAATAGCATTGTGTGTTTACTTACCGGTCATAGAGAATGTTTCAATCACTTTTTAAACAGATAAACAGCCTATGTATTATAAGTGGCGGGGATTTTTGCTTGCTTTTTGTTCCCTATTATTGTGTCGGCCAATACAGATGGACCTGTAAAATTGGGCGGTCGATTATTTATTGATGGAGGTCTTTTTACAAAGAATTCTTATTCAGCTCATGCCAAAGCTGAAATAACGGATGTCCGGTTAACCGGAAAAATTACTTTGCCCGATGAATGGTATACAAAAATAGATGTGGGCTTTGCCGGCAACAAAGTTTCGTTGAAAGATGCTTTTGTTCAGAAGAAATGGGGAAATAATAATTTTCGAATCGGTTATATGTTGGGGATGTGCTGTATAGAGCAGTCTGCCAGTACCAATGACTATGTCTTCATGACCGGTGCCAATGCTGCCGAAACTTTCTATTTGGGACGAAGGGTGGGAGTATCTTATACTTTTTCGCAGAATAAATATTATTGTTCGGCCGGACTCTTTTGCGGAGATGGAGCGGAATATGATGATAAGGTACTACCCGGTTACAATGCAACCTTGCGTGGAGTGTTTCGTCCGTTAAATGAAGCCGGGAAATTGCTCCATCTGGGAGTAGGTGGTTTATTCCGCAGACCGGACAGAGAGAAAGAACAAAAAGACAGATTGGTAACTTTCAGCTCCAATGGTGTTACCGGCTTGTCTGTCCCTTCGGTATTGGACATAGAAATAAACAACGTAAAGCATACATTCCAATGGAATTTGGAGGCATTGTATCTATCCCGCCGCTTTTTTCTTCAAGGAGAATATTTAAACATGAATGTACAGCGTGCACAGGCTGCCTGCTACCGGCCTTGGGGAGCATATATACAAGGAGGATTCTTGATAAAAGGAAATTTCTTTAATTATGATGAATGGGATGCTTTACCCTTGACTCCGAAAGAAAGTAAGTCTCTGTTATTGTCCGGCCGGATTAATGTTACCGATCTGAATGACGGACCGGTTAAAGGAGGAATGCAACAAGACATCACGGTGGGACTGAATTATTACATGAACAAGTTTCTGATATTGAAATTGAACGGTTCTGTAGTATGGACTAAAGACATGGAGGAGGTGAAAAGGTCTTTTGGCGTGTTACAGGCACGCTTGCAAGTACGTTTTTTAATCTTCTTGTCAGGAAAAATACTCCAAACCGGGTGAAAGAGAAAATGTAAAGGAGACGTATCAAATCATCAACTGCAAAGACAGGGGGGATACCTGCCCGAACCAACAGTCACAACCCAGGAAGTAATACACCGGGCAAACTGTTTTCGGGCGAGCAAGCCTCTCCCCTACCGACAAAAGAACAGCATTCTCCATGTCTTGATACGTCCCCTTTTCATTGCAAACCTGCTTAGATCAACATATCCGGTTATTAGGATTTACTCTAATCCCGGCAAGTTTTTTCTTTCGCTAATTATTATTCCAGCATATAGTGTTTATGGCAATATTTTACGAAAGCGAGCTAAAAATTCATCAGCCTCAGCCATGCTCAAACAAAGAGGAGGCAACAAGCGGATAACATTTGTGCCACTGACACCGGTGAATACTTTTTGTTCAAACAACAAACGCTGACGCAATTCCTTAATAGGTTCATCAAATTCCATACCAATCATCAGCCCTTCACCGCGGACTTCTTTTATTTGTGGAAGTTTCTTCAATTCGGCCAATAAGTGGGCACCGACCTTAGCGGCATTCTCCACCAGATTTTCCTGCTTCATCACATCCAGCACGGCAATGGCAGCGGAACAAGCCAAATGATTTCCCCCGAAAGTAGTACCGAGCTGTCCGTATACCGGCTTGAACTTCGGACTAATCAAGACACCTGCCATGGGGAAACCGTTACCGATTCCCTTTGCCACGGTTATCATATCGGGACGGATACCCGCATGCTGATGGGCAAAGAATTTACCGCTTCGTCCGTAACCCGACTGGATTTCATCCAGCACAAGCACCGCGTCTGCCGCTTCACATGCCTTGCTCAGGTTTTGCAAAAATTCAGCATCGGGTATCTGAATACCTCCAACCCCCTGAATTCCTTCAATAATCACAGCACACACATCGCCTTTTGCCAGCTCTGTCTTAACAGCTTCTATATCATTCAAAGGCAGATACGTCACATGACCGTTCGCATTAATCGGAGCAATAATCTTCGGATTATGAGTTGCTTCTACTGCCAATGAAGTACGTCCGTGAAATGCTTTGCTGAAAGAAAGCACCCGTTTCCGTCCGTTATAGAAAGAGGCGAGCTTCAAGGCGTTTTCGTTTGCTTCGGCCCCACTGTTGATGAGAAACAGCTGATAGTCATCGTATCCCGAAATCTCGCCTAATCGGTCTGCCACTTCCTGCTGTAACTTGTTAATCACCGAATTGGAATAGAAGCCCAACCGTGCCACCTGATTGCTTATCATCTCTACATAATGCGGATGTGCATGACCGATAGAAATGACAGCATGACCGCCATACAGGTCGAGGTATTCTGTACCTTTATCATCCCATACATGGCAACCTTTTCCTTTTACGATATTAATATCGAAAAGAGGATATACATCGAATAATTTCATAACTCTTCTTTTTTAGAAAGCAGCCGGCTTCAGTTTCAAGCCTACGGTTTCTTCCAGATTGAACATCAGGTTTCATGTTATGGACAGCCTGACCGCTGGCACCTTTCAACAAGTTATCGATACAAGAGATTATCAACAGTTTATCGCCATGTTTCTCCAAATGAATCAAACACTTGTTGGTGTTCACCACCTGCTTTAAGTCTATGTTTTTATCTATGATATGAACAAAGGAATCCTCGGCATAGTAGTCCGTATACATCTTCACCAGCTCTTCCAGTTCTACTTTGCATTTCACAACCAATGTGGCAAAGATACCACGCGGAAAGTCTCCACGGTAAGGAATAAAATCTATTTCAGAATCAAAACTGTTCTGCAACTGCTTCAATGACTGTTTGATTTCGGGCACATGCTGGTGAGAAAACGGTTTATAGATGCTCATGTTATTGTTGCGCCAGCTAAAATGGCTGGTTGCACCCGGTTTGACACCGGCACCGGTGCTTCCCGTAATGGCATTCACCATCACATCTTCGTTCAGCAACAAGTGTTTTGCCAGAGGTAATAACCCCAACTGGATACAAGTAGCAAAACACCCCGGGTTTGCCACCTGCTTGCTATGACAGATGGCACGACGATTCAGCTCGGGCAAGCCATAAATAAAGTCGTGGTCATCACTCTTGATACGATAGTCCATACTGAGGTCGATGATTTTCAAATCCTCGGGCACATTATGACTATCCATAAACTTCTTCGTGTCACCATGGGCGGTACAGAAGAACAATACATCTATCTCGTCCAAAGGAAGCCGGTCGGTAAATACCAAATCGGTTTCACCGTAAAGCCCTTCATGTACGTCGGTAATCTTATTGCCGGCGTTGCTGCTACTGTTTATAAACTTTATCTCTACTTCGGGATGATTAATCAGCAGACGAATCAATTCGCCTGCCGTATAACCTGCCCCACCGATAATTCCTACTTTAATCATAATCAGATTTCTTCGTCCTTGTGGTTATTATAATAAACACGCAATGGTGTTGAAGTTACTTTGATAAAGCCTTTCGCATCTTCTGCCGTCCAGCCTTTCTGCATTTCACCATATTCACCAAACTTAGTCTTCACCAAATCGTCTTTAGATTCAACGCCTACCGTAGAGAACGAAAGCGGACGGAGCTCAAGGATAGCCGTACCGTTGACATTGCGCTGCGATTCCTGAAGCATAGCTTCGATATCGCGCATCACCGGTTCCAGATACTGGCTTTCATGCAAGAACATGCCATACCAGTTGGCAACCTGGTCTTTCCAGTATTGCTGCCATTTACTCAAAGTATATTTTTCAAGGAAACGGTGTGCACCGATAATCAGCATCGGGGCAGCAGCTTCGAAACCTACACGCCCTTTGATACCGATAATGGTATCTCCCACGTGCATATCGCGACCGATACCGTATGCAGCACCGATTTCTTCCACTTTTTGGATAGCCTTAATCGGATCGTCGAATTTTTCATCATTCACAGCTTTCAACTCACCTTTCTCAAAAAAGTAAGACGAAGTTGTTCGCTGCCTTCTTTAGTCACTTTGTTTTAAGTATGCACTTTCGGGCAATCCCTGTGCAGAGTCCAAAATCTCACCGCCACAGATAGAAGTTCCCCAAAGACCTACATTATATGAATATTTCAACTTTGTGAAATCAGCAGCAAAACCATGTTCGTTCAAGTAATCGATTTCCTGCTGACGGCTCAACGCCATATCGCGGGTAAGGGTAATAATTTCTACCCCCGGAGCCAATACCAGGAAAGTCATATCAAAACGGATTTGGTCGTTACCCGCACCGGTTGAGCCGTGGGCGATAGCATCAGCACCTATTTCATTGGCATAACGGGCAATAGCCAATCCTTGGAAGATACGTTCCGAACTTACAGAAATAGGATAAGTTCCGTTGCGAAGAACATTACCGAATACCATGTATTTCAAGCTCTTTTCATAATACTCCCGAGTAACGTCCAAAGTTACATATTTCACCGCTCCCAGCTTATAAGCATTTTTCTTCGTTCTGCTTCCAGCTGTTCTTCACTGAAACCACCGGTGTTTGCACAAGCTGCATACACTTCATACCCTTTTTTCCTTAGCCAGATACATTACAGTGAACGAAGTATCAAGACCGCCACTGAACGCAACTACTACTTTTTTCTTTTTTTCTTCCATAATAATATGTGTTTTTTCTATTATTTCTTCTTTAAATCGTGTCTTCCTCGTGTAAAGACGGATCGTAAAGCATCGCAGTACAAATACAGAACTTACGGTTTTTTGCCATCAATATATCATGATTGACACATCCTTCACAACCTTTCCAAAAAAGCTTCATCGTCCGTCAACTCATTGAATGTAACAGGAACGTAGCCCAATTCCGTATTCATTTTCATTACAGCTGCACCACTTGTCAGACTGAAAATCTTAGCTTTCGGCCATCGTAAACGCGCCAATCGGAAAGACGCCGCCTTAATGCGTTTTGCCAATCCCAAGCCACGATAATCGGGATGAACAATCAACCCTGAAGTGGCCACATATTGCTTGTTTTCCCCACGACTCAATATAAGTAAAGCCTGCAAACTCTTCGCCACATAAAGCGATAATCGCTTTTCCTTCTCTCATTTTAGTCGCCACGTATTCATGTGTGCGTTCTGCGATGCCCGTTCCGCGTACCTTAGCTGCTTCCCTGATGGTATCTAAAATTTTATCAACGTAAACTTCATGTGAGGCATCAGCCACCATCACATCAACTTGTTTAGCATCCATTTCTTATTCTATATTATTTTTATGTGTATATTCGGTATAATGAGTGAAAGTGCGTTCTTCACCCCGGTCTCTGTGCAGCCTTCGCGCACCACAAGCATAATGGTATCATCTCCGGCAATAGTTCCCAGAATTTCATCAAATTCTTTACTATCAATATCATAAGCCAAACTGCTGGCATAACCGGGACGAGTTTTTATCACAGCCAGATTTGCCGAGAACTCAATGGAAATAAAGCCATTATGCATTAATAATTCGCCGGCCGAATGCTGTTCGGTCATACGCTTATACATTGTATTATTAGGTAATACGTATACATAGTTCCCATTCATGCTGGCAGCCTTTGCAACTTTCAATTGCTTCAAATCACGTGACAGTGTAGCCTGTGTCAGGCGGAACCCCTCTTTAGCCAATTCCTGTAACAGTTCTTCCTGACTTCCTATTTCCTTGCAGGAAATTATAATTTTGATGGCATCCAGTCTGCTATTCTTGCTCTTCATACTGCATAATTATTCTGATTCGATTGCAAAATTACGCATTGTTTGGGAATATAGATACAAAAAGCAGAATATTTTTTGCGCATATATGCAAAAAAGTAGTGTTAAAGTTATATTTTAATCGAAAAAAGCCATACCCAATAAGGAAGTAAGACAGAAAAACAACTGCCTTTGTCTACTTTCGACGTAACTCAATCCTTTCGTGAAACTTTTCAATGAATATGCAGACCGGCAACATCATACGGATATGTAAAAAAGTCACAGAAGGTCCTTGTTTTGCCTGTTCGTCTACTTTATAATATCCTCCGAAATAATGAATAAAGTGAGCATTTATCTCATTACGAATCATAGCCGTTTTATTCTCAAAACGCTCCTTTGCCAATGGTGTATTAACAACCGTCACCAGTAAAAGCGATTTTTCTTCCACACGTTTTACTGTTATATCCGAATGATAAAATTCTGTGTCCACGGTAGAGACGGCTAAACTTTCAAACAAAGAAAGTAAACGTGCCTGATCTGTTCTGACCATCTGTTTCTCCAAATCGGTATGCAACTCTGCATGCACACAGTTCTGCCCGTTTTTATCAGCCTCCTCTATCACAGCGCGAAACAGACCGATAAAGTCACAACTGCCTTCCACATATTTTATTTTCCCCGATTCAAGGCGAGAAAGCTCAAGGATATTATTCACATAGTCCAATAACTGTGTAGCATTCTCCTGAACAATCTTATTATAAGCAGATTTACTTTCTTCATCCAAATTATCCGCATCAGCCAAAATTTCGGCAAAACCCACCACAGCATTCAAAGGAGTACGTATATCATGACTGATTTCAAGTTTCAACCGTTCTTTAGCCAAATTATCAGCATGCGAAAGCTCGGCAGCCTTTATCGCCTCCTTTTCTGCCAAAGCAATTCTCTTTGATAAGTAACCGGTATAAAGATAAAACAACAGCATCAAAACCAATAGTACACCCAAAATCATAATAGCCCGAAGATAGTTCAGGTTAGTAATCTTTTTGCTTTTCCATCAGCAATTCATTGATTTGATAATTCTCTTTTACTTGTTCCAACTGACTGGTGGTTGTAGCTGTACTCAAAGAATCCTGTTTATGCAGCAAAAACTTCAATGTATGGATGCCTTCGTTCCAGTCACCCTTATCACGCAATATCAAAGACTTATAAAAAATAAGAGTTTCGAATACATCTATATGTCCCCTTTCGACAAACGGAGCGACCTGGTCTATCAATGCGATTCCTTTATCATATTCCTGTATCCGGGCATAATACTGCAATTCCATCAATTGTATATTCAGCCAATACACCGAATCCACTTCCGGAGTAAGCAAGTTTTTGGCTTTTTCAAGGAATTCAGCCGTTTTAGAATAATCCTTATGATGCATATAATAACGAACATATCTGGTTTGGCAATCCACCATTACATCTCTCCAATTATTCACAGTCTTGGGCTCTTTTAGACAACACTTCTTTCAACAAGCCCTCCATTTTCTCTAAATAAAACAAAACAGAATCTCTCTTCACTCTATCGGGGTCCTTAGAAGGCAAACTGGAAACAATATCAGCATATCTACTTGATAAACGAGAAAGAATATCAATGCGCAAACTCAATTTAGTCGTTTTCTTGCAAGCCCGATACCCTTTTAGAAGAGCTGCAAGTGCTTCATCCGAGCGATTAAAAGCAGCATACGTACATCCCAAACTATTATAAGCAGCCACTATGCCATTATTACTTTTTCTCTCTTGTGCCTCTTTCAAAACTTCTTTTGCCACAAAAGCCGCCTTTTCATTCATTTTTTTAGAAGCCAGCACGCGACTGATAGCAGCCTTTTGTTCCAGATAATAATCATACTTGCCTATCTTGGAAGCAAGTTCCTGCAACTCATCCACCCAAAGGGTGATACTGTCCAAATCATGTTTTTTATCATAACAGACAGCCAGATAATAGGCACCCAAATTCTCATAATAGATATTCTGCTGCTTACGTGCTTCTTCATAAAGGCACTTGGCAAAAAACACATTATAAGGAGGATTCTGATGCAAATATGCCGCGTCCAGCAACACAGACAAACGAGAAGTATCTGCTGGTAAATGTTCCACCTTCCTCATCAAACTGTCACGAAAAAGCAATCGTATCATCCCCTTTCCATCCCCGGGAAAAGAGACATGAAAACGAAATCAGACAAGATACCAGTGTTATAATTTTCTTCATATTATGATACTCTGCTTATAATAGTGTCGATTTATACTTTAACGGATGAGTGAAACAAAAACGTGCCCCTCGGGTATAATCTCCGTCAATCCATATCTTACCACCTACGAACGTCACTATCAGCCGGCAGATAGAAAGTCCCAAACCGGTCCCCTGTACAAACTCATTCAATTTTTCAAAACGTTCGAAAATAAGTTTCTGCTTTTCCTTTGGAATGCCGCAACCTGTATCCGCCACCGAAAAGAGAGCTGTCCCGTCATTTGCCTTTTCGAGTTTAAGCACAACAGAACCTTCTTTAGTAAACTTAACAGCATTCACCAACAAATTTATCAACACCTGCCTCAGTCGCGAATCATCCGTTTCGAGCTTCAACGAAGCAAGAGCTGTCTCAAATTCCAACCTTACATTCAGTTTATAAGAGGCGCGTATGGTTTCTATTACTTCATTGCATATCTTTACCGCATCATGCTCCTTCATATTGAAGTGAATATTGTCTTCTTCAAAATCCGACAAATCAAGTATATCATTTATCAGTTTCAGCAGTTGATGCGAATTGACACGGATAATCTCACAAGCTTGCTTACGGGAATCGTCATCCATGCCCATATCCTCTTCCGACGCCAACAAAGTGGAGAAACCCACAATAGCATTTAACGGCGTACGCACTTCATGGCTCATATTAGAAAGGAACATATTCTTTTTGCGAATGGCATTCTCTGCCTTCCGCCTCATCTCCTCCTGCTTTCTTTTTGATTCCTTCAATTTGAATATTTTCTTCCAACTCAGAAAAATAAGATAAAACAGCACCAAGACACAAACAGCAATTCCGGTCACATAATAGCGGTTGGACAGAGTACGCCGGTGTTCATTCATAAACTTCAGCCGATCCGCCTGAAAACGAGTGCAAAGCCGGTCAATCTCCTTAGGATAATTCTTATTAAATACAGACTTCACATAAGCATATACGTTAGCAAACTGTTTAAAAGCCTCCTGCTCTTTTTCCCCATCATAACATACAATTCTGCCTTATTACGCATTGCCATCAATATACAATCCGCGATTGCTCTGCGGTGCCTTTCCTTTAAAGAAACGGTCGTAAACATCCAACGCCTTTTCATATTCTTCCTTACTCTCATAATAAGCCGCCTCGGTTATCAACAGATGCCGGATAATCCCCACCGGCAGCATCGGTTCTAACTTCCAAGCCTCCTTTAAGTAGTTGTCGGCTTCATCCGGCATCCCCGCCTGAATACAATAGTAAGCATTATAATTATAAAACAATGCCTGTTCCACCGGAGATAAATCTTCCGACAAATACTCATTTATGCGCTCTATGTACAATTTAGCCTTCCCAATATTCTTCAAATGCAGAAGATTATCCACCAATTGCATCAGCAGTATTTTTTTGTAAGAATCTGATTATCCGAAGGATCTTTTAACTGCTTTAAAGCCTCTTCAAGTGATGTTCCCGCTTCCTCCAACCGGTTCATGTGACTATACACTTCACCAATTGCACTGAGCGACATTGCCATTCCGAATTTGTGGTTCATTGCCTGAGCTTTGGAGTACATCATATCACTTTGAGCAACGGCAATGCGACTCTCCCCCCTAAGAATATGCGAACGGATTACGACCCTCTTCAATTCAAAATATTCATCATATTTGCCTATAGAATCCAATACAGTGGTCAGACTGTCCCCCAGAAGAGCGATACTATCATTCCTCTCTGTATGAATAAAGCCGGCATTTTGCCTGAATGAATGGATATATTTTTGTTGCAATTCATAAGATTGGGGCTGCCGTCGTTCAGCATCCCACGCTCTTGCCGGATTAACATTTATCAAGCATAATAAAGAGAGAACAATAAGATGTCCGACTATTTTTTTTTTTTTCATTCTTAATTAAACCTTCATACATTTTTCATTTAGCGAAGGTATTGATATTCTGTCATTTCACCAAAGAAGTTACCAGAAAAGTAAGAATAATATGTTTTAGGGCATTTACCACGCATTCGAACAGTTATTATATCAAAAAAAGAGGAACAGTTTAAAAGAATGAGTTATTTTTGCAGTATCATTAATTCCTTAAATTATCAATTGCAGAAACATGGAACACACTTATTTCTTTGCAGTAGACCTGGGAGCCACCAGCGGACGAACCATTTTAGGTTGCCTGGGAGACGGCAAATTAGAGTTGAAAGAGGTTACCCGCTTTCCCAATCATATAATAGAGACCTGCGGTCATTGTTACTGGGACATTTATGCCCTTTACCGCGAAATCATCAACGGGCTCAAAACAATAGCCAAAGACAACATTCCCATCCGTTCCATCGGTATCGACACATGGGGAGTGGATTTCGCACTTATCGGTAAGGATGGCGAACTGCTCCGCAATCCCTATTGCTATCGTGACCCACATACAGTAGGAGCACCCGAAGAATACTTCACGCACATTCCTCGCGAAAGAGTATATGATATTACCGGCATTCAGATAATGAATTTCAATTCATTATTCCAGTTATCGACACTACACCGCAATCATTGCACCGCATTGGAAGCAGCAGACAAAATTCTCTTTATGCCCGATGCATTGGGCTATATGCTCACCGGAAAAATGGTCACCGAATATACAATTGCCTCTACTTCACAAATACTGAACCCGCGCACCAAACGTTTTGAAAAAGAACTGCTGGACGTAGTGGGAGTCAGAGAAGAACAATTCGGCCGGTTTGTCTTCCCCGGAGAGCAAATCGGAGTACTGACAGAAGAGGTACAGAAACTGACCGGTCTGGGAGCTGTTCCCGTCATCTCGGTAGCTGGACACGACACCGCCTCGGCTGTGGCAGCAGTACCGGCTCAGAACGAGAATTTCGCCTATCTAAGCTCAGGCACATGGAGCCTGATGGGTATCGAAGTAAAAGATGCCATTATCAACAAAGAAAGCTACGAACAGAACTTCACCAATGAAGGAGGAGTGGAAGGTACTACCCGGTTCCTGAAAAACATCTGCGGTATGTGGTTACTCGAACGATGCCGCAAGGAATGGGAAACAACCAACAACAGTTATTCTTATACCGAATTGATTGACGCTGCTTTGGCGGCACCCGCTTTCCGCAGTCTTATCAATCCCGATGCCCCATGTTTCCAAAATCCGGCATCCATGATCAAGGCTATCGCCGGATATTGCAAACAGACCGGTCAACCTGTCCCCGAAACATACGGAGAAATAACCCGTTGCATCTTTGATAGTTTATCCATGCGCTACAAACAGATATTCAGTGTGCTGCAAAAGATTGCGCCATTCCCTATCGAAAAATTACACATAATCGGCGGAGGCTCACGCAATAACCTACTCAGCCAATTCACCTGCAATGCAGTGGGTGTTCCTGTCATGGCAGGACCGAGTGAGGGAACAGCAATCGGCAATATCATGCTGCAGGCAAAAGCAAACGGACTGGTAAACGACATTGCCGCCATGCGCCGTCTCATCAGTACCTCTGTAGAGACCGTCTCCTTCGAGCCGCAGAATACAACCCAATGGGAAGAAGCTTATCATAAATATCTTGCCTGTTACAGAGAGGATATTTAATATTTGCTATATTTGTAAATTACAGAACAATCAAATCAAAAAGAAATATGAAATCAATTTTAGACAATCGCCCCGAGCTGGCACATGAAGTAAATAAAGTAGCAGAAGTTGCCGGTTATTTATGGCAAAAAGGATGGGCAGAACGCAACGGAGGAAATATCACCGTTAACATCACAGAATACGCAGACGACGAAATCCGCAATATGCCTGCCATCAGTGAAGTAAAACAAATCGGCGTTACACTGCCTCATCTGAAAGGATGCTATTTCTATTGCAAAGGAACCAACATGCGTATGCGTGATTTAGCTCGCCGCCCCATGGACAACGGTTCTGTTATCCGCATTCTGGATGACTGCGCAAGCTACGTTATTATAGCCGACAAACCGGTTCAGCCCACCTCTGAAGTTCCTTCTCATCTGAGCGTGCATAATTACCTCATCAGTAAAGGTTCTCCTTATAAAGCATCCGTACATACGCATCCCATCGAACTGATTGCCTTGTCGCACAACAAGAAATTCATGGAAAAAGATGTAGCCACTAACCTGCTGTGGAGTATGATTCCCGAAACAAAAGCATTCTGTCCGCGCGGCCTAGGCATGATTCCTTATGCGCTTCCCAGCTCAGTAGAACTGGCAGAAGCCACTATCAAGGAACTGGCAGACTATGATGTCGTCATGTGGGAAAAGCATGGCATCTTTGCTGTGGACCGCGATGTAATGGCAGCCTTCGACCAAATTGATGTATTGAATAAATCAGCATTGATTTATATCGCGGCAAAGAACATGGGCTTTGAACCCGACGGCATGAGCCAGGAACAAATGAAAGAAATGTCTGTCGCTTTCAATTTACCTAAATAAGAATAAGAAGAAAGGGGTATCAAAACGTTGATAACGCTGCTATTGCCACCTGTAGGGACGAGATATGCTTGCCCCTACAGGTGATAATCTAACAGACTATACAACATCAATCCTGAGATTCCCTATTCAGTTTCTCAAACATTTTGTCGAATTCTTCTTCATCATAATTCAATTCACTGAAATCAAAATCACCAAAAGGCACCTCTGCTGCATCCACTTCTCCATCAGTCACTCCTTCTATACTGTAAGTAAAATCAGTGCCGATTGCCTCCATTATAATAGGTATATAAAGTTCAGCTTCCTCATCTGTATCGGCACGCAGGTAATGTTTACCATTTCTGCCAAATTCAGCAAACGGTATCTCCTCCTTCTTTTCATCCAGAATATATTTCGTGATATCGAAAGAATCCTCAGAATCTATTCCTACAGCTTCGGCAAAATCGATAGCACCATACACCAACTTATGGGCATCGGCATACGCTGCTTTTTTCAAGTCCTCATCCATATCGATACGTTTCACCATCATTTCATAATCGTCATGATTCATATTGAAGAAATATTCGGAATGAAGCAAACCTTTACAATAAATATCCACCAAATAAACTCCCATCGTAAAGTGTCCTTGCGGATGTTGACGAGTGACAATAACTGTCTTTTCCCCCATATAATCCCATTTCGTTCCTATATAGCACTCTACTATCGGCAACTGTCTTGCTTTCTCCTTAATATATGCTTCCGGGGATAGCAGCTTTTGTTTTTGAGCTTTATTCTTTATCATAATTTTCGATATTGATTTCGTACTATGGCTGAGTATCCATTTCTGAAAAGTCAAAACCTGCTACCCTACCTTCACATGTATTAGACTTTTTAGAGACTCAATCCTTTAATGGCTGTAAAGATAGAAAAATATATTCCATAAATAAGACATATCCGAAGAATATTTACTACAATAAAAATAAGCGGAACAAAATAAGAGCATAGTCAGTATCCTTTCTTCTGCTACCTCTTTTCCCGTTTAATCCGCTTCATCACTGCAAATCGTAAATTATCAACAGGCACAACACCAAACGATAAATTACACCTTTGCAAAAATAAATATAGGTATTATAAGGCAAAAAAAAGCTATCTTTGCCATGATATAAAAATAACCTGATGGTACCACCGCCGGAAGAAAGTAGAAAAAAGATGAAGAAATATACACTGAACATAACCGCAGCCATGCTTTTTGCTTTGGTCACAATCTCACCTGCCCTTGTGGGCAGCAGTTGCGTTGCTCCGAAAGGAGAACAGGAAGACACAGCAAGTACAGCCATAAAAAAAAGATTTAGGTATCACCGCACTGAAATACAGCAGTCCCGAAGTGCCGGCCAGTGTCATTTTCTGTGGAAAAACGATAGACCTCAGCCGATACGACCGTCATGAGCGTATGGATCGCGAACTGCTGGCATTTACCTATATGCACAGCACCTCCCTGCAAATGATAAAGAAAGCCAACCGCTATTTCCCTATCGTAGAACCCATACTGAAGGAAAACGGAATCCCGGATGACTTTAAATATCTGATGGTAATAGAAAGCAACCTCAACCCCATCGCACGCTCCTCTGCCGGAGCCGCCGGACTGTGGCAGTTCATGCAAGGGACCGGACGAGACTACGGACTGGAAGTCAATTCCAACATAGATGAACGCTATCATGTGGAAAAAGCAACCCGTGCTGCCTGCCGCTATCTGAAAGATGCTTATGCCAAATACAAAGACTGGGTGGCAGTGGCCGCCTCTTATAATGCCGGACAGGCAAGAATTGCCAGCCAACTGGCAAAACAAGATGTAGATGATTCACTGGATTTGCAATTGGTGGAAGAAACCGCACGCTATGTATATCGTATCCTCGCTGCCAAAATTATGTTCTCCGACCCGACTGCTTTTGGTTTCCGGCTGAGAGCATCTGATTTATACCCTGCCATCCCTTATACCGAAATAACCGTAACAGAAGGAATAGCAAACCTTGCCCGCTTTGCCCGCAGCAAAGGAATCACATTGGCCATCCTGAAGAATATGAACCCGTGGTTGAGGGAAAACAGCTTAGCCAATCATAGCAAAAGGACTTATAAGCTGAAAATACCCACCAAAGAGGGCATGTATTACAACCCCCAAACGGTTGTCCCGCATGATAAAAGATGGGTAGTGGAATGACAGTTTCTTTTTATTCCAACTTCCCTCCGCAATATTTGCAATAGGCTGCTCCCTCTTCGTGTCCGTCTCTTCCACAGTGCGGACATTTCAGGACTTGCCTGCGTCTGTGTTCTTTCATCATTGATGCAGATACAATTCCTGTGGGAACAGCAATGATGGTATAGCCTATCAGCATCACCACTGCCGAAAGGAAACGCCCTAAAGGGGTTTCGGGAGTGATATCGCCATAACCGACAGTGGTCATGGTAACTATCGCCCAATAAATGCTATTGGGAATATTGTCGAAAGCCGTGCCGGGACGCTGTCCTTCAATCATGTACATCAATGTTCCGATAGAGATGACCAATATCAGCACAAAGAGGAAAAAAACAATAATCTTGCGGCTGCTATAGGGTCAGTGAATGCAACAACAAGTTTCCTTCGTCCAGAAAATTAAACAGTTTAAAGATACGAAACACCCGAATCAGCCGGAAAGTGCGGATTACCAGCAAATACCGCGCCGTGCCGAAGAACCAGCCTATATAAAGAGGCAAAGTCGCCAGCAAGTCAATAATACCGAAAAAACTTAAAGCATACTTGCGCGGCCGGGGAGAACAATAAAGCCTTAACAGATATTCCACGGTAAAGAAGAAAGTAAAGACATATTCCGAAAACCGCAAATAAGGCCCGATCACTGCTGACCAACCTTGAATACTTTCGGCAATCACCACCAGAATACTAAGCACGATAAACCCGATAAGCGCCACATCAAACCATTTCCCTGCCGGAGTATCGCTCTCAAAGATGACTACATAAATTTTATGCTTCCATTTGTCATCGTGCAGCAAATGCTGCCATTTTCCCCATATACCTTTCAAAAATGCCATTATATTTAAGAATAAGATTTATAAAATAAGTACAATTATAACAAATATTGCCCGGTCTATGCCTATAAGTACTATAGTTTTTCACTATATTTGCACAAAACCTTTATAATTATTATAGCATGAAAAAACAACTTCTTACCGGACTGTTCACCGTATTTGCACTCGCAGCAAGCGCACAGTCCAATGAGTGGCGCAACCCGCAGGTAAATGCGGTAAACCGCGCCCCGATGCACACCAACTACTTTGCTTACGAAAATGCCGATGCAGCTAAAAAAGGACTGAAAGAATCATCAGCCAACTATATGACGCTAAACGGCGCCTGGAAGTTCAATTGGGTGAAAGATGCAGACGCACGCCCCATGGACTTCTGGAAAACAACATTCAATGACAAAGGTTGGGACGATATGCAGGTTCCCGGCGTTTGGGAATTAAACGGCTACGGCGACCCTATTTATGTCAATGTAGGCTATGCATGGCGCAACCAGTTTAAGAACAATCCTCCCGAAGTTCCGACCGAAAACAACCACGTCGGTTCTTATCGCCGCGAAATCATTGTTCCCGCTTCATGGAAAGGGAAAGATATCATCGCTCATTTCGGCTCCGTCACTTCCAATATGTATATATGGGTAAACGGACGTTATGTGGGGTATAGCGAAGACAGCAAGCTGGAAGCCGAATTCGACCTGACTCCTTACCTGAAACCGGGACAAAAGAACTTAATCGCCTTTCAGGTATTCCGCTGGTGTGACGGGACGTATCTGGAAGACCAGGACTTCTTCCGTTATAGCGGTGTAGGGCGCGATTGCTACTTGTATGCCCGTGACAAGAAGCGCATTCAGGACATCCGTGTCACTCCCGATTTGGATACTGCTTATAAGAACGGTTCATTGGCTGTGAAGCTCGACCTGAAGGGAAGCGGAACCGTCGATTTGGAACTGGTCGATGCCACCGGCAAGCAAGTAGCCACGGCTACCGCCAAAGGAAGCGGCACTGTGACCATGAACGTAGAAAATCCGAATAAATGGAGTGCCGAGACTCCTTATTTATATACTTTGCGTGCCAGCATGCAGGGAAGCAATGAAGTTATCCCCGTAAATGTCGGTTTCCGCAAAATTGAACTGAAAGGAGGTCAAATCCTGGTCAACGGAAAAGCTGTTCTTTTCAAGGGAGCCGACCGTCATGAGCTCGACCCGGACGGAGGATATGTAGTATCTCCCGAACGTATGCTTCAGGACATTCAAATCATGAAACAATACAATCTGAACGCTGTGCGTACCTGCCACTACCCGGACAACAACCTGTGGTACGACCTTTGTGACAAATACGGTATTTATGTAATAGCCGAAGCAAATGTGGAATCTCACGGAATGGGCTACGGTGAAGCTACTCTGGCAAAGAATCCGTCATTCAAGCAAGCACATCTGGAACGCAACCAGCGTAATGTTCAACGTGGTTTCAATCACCCCAGCATCATCTTCTGGTCATTGGGTAATGAAGCCGGAGACGGCCCCAACTTCGAAGCATGTTACAAATGGATAAAGGCAGAAGACCCCAGCCGTGCCTGCCAGTACGAACAAGCCGGCTTGAAAGAGCACACCGACATCTTCTGTCCGATGTATTACGGCTATGAAGGCATGGAAAAATACGGTCAGCGTACCGATGCCACCAAACCGCTCATCCAGTGTGAATATGCCCACGCCATGGGTAACTCTCAAGGCGGATTCAAAGAATACTGGGACATCATCCGCAAATATCCGAACCTGCAAGGCGGTTTCATTTGGGACTTCGTCGACCAGTCCGTTCGCTGGAAAGGCAAGAACGGAGTTGAAATCTATGCTTACGGCGGCGACTTCAACCGCTTCGATGCATCCGACAACAACTTCTGCGACAACGGTCTGATCAGCCCCGACCGTAACCCCAATCCCCACATGCACGAGGTAAGTTATTTCTATCAGAACATCTGGACTACTCCTGCCGACCTGAGCAAGGGAGAAGATAAACGTTTACAATGAGAACTTCTTCCGCGACCTTTCTGCCTACTATATGGAATGGGAAGTGCTGAAAGGCGGAAAAAGCAATCCGTTCGGGACGTGTGGATAATCTCAATGTTGCTCCGCAGCAGACCGCCAAGATTAAACTTGACTTAGGCAAGACTTGTCAGTGCACAGAATGGCTGTTGAACGTATCCTACAAACTGAAGAACCGCGAAGGTTTATTGGCTGCCGGTCATACAGTTGCCAAAGACCAGCTCACTCTGAATCCCTACAAGGCTCCGGCCATGGAGTTGAAGAATGTAGAGACCACCAATGTGGCTATCGTTACTCCCCAAATCATCGACAACCAGCGAAACTACCTGATTGTGAAAGGTGAGAACTTCACTGTTGAGTTCAACAAAGCCAACGGTTACCTGAGCAAATACGATGTCAATGGGCTGGAAATGATTAAAGAAGGCGCTGCACTGACCCCCAACTTCTGGCGTGCTCCGACCGATAATGATATGGGTGCCGGCCTGCAACACCGCTTTGCAGTATGGAAAAACCCGGGATTGAAACTTGTCCGCCTGGCTTCCACTACCGTAGACAATCAAGTACAGGTAACAGCCGAATACGACATGAAAGCCGTTTCTGCCAAACTTTATCTGGAGTATATCATCAACAACCAAGGTGCCGTTAAAGTCACCCAAAAGATGACAGCCGATAAGAATGCCAAGGTATCTCCGATGTTCCGTTTCGGTATGCAGATGCAAATGCCGAAGAACTTCAATACCATTGAGTTCTACGGACGCGGCCCGGTTGAAAACTATATTGACCGTAATCATTGCGCCGACTTAGGCATTTATCGCCAAAGTGTGGCCGAGCAGTTCTATCCCTACATCCGTCCGCAGGAAAACGGAACAAAGACCGATATTCGTTGGTGGAAACAGTTGAATGCCGGCGGCAATGGCGTGAAGATTGTAGCCGAAGCTCCTTTCTCTGCCTCTGCATTGCATTACACCATCGAATCACTTGGATGACGGCGCACAGAAAGACCAGCGTCACTCACCCGAAGTGAAGAAGGCCAACCTCACCAACTTGTGCATCGACAAGGCACAAATGGGATTGGGTTGCGTCAACAGTTGGGGAACCATAGCATTGCCTAAATATCAATTGCCTTACGGTGACTATGAATTTACATTCATCCTCTCTCCCGTAAAGCATAGTGTAGATATGGAATAAAAAGAGAACTCAAAGCATTGAATAAGGACAGCCGGATTTACCTTTCGGCTGTCCTTATTTATTTTATAAGGAAGTGCTGACTGAATACATACTTATAAAGTAAATACATATCTTGGTGTAAAGCATATCGTGATTGCTTAACCACGACCGTGGTTAAGCCTAATCACCCGGGTGGTTAGAGTTAGTCACGTAGGTGGTTAGAGTTAACCACAGCCGTGGTTAATAGAAATATAACTTTCATTCACCGGGACGTTATTGGCATTAAAGCATATAACTAACCATAATTATCATATCATGAACAAGCAATCCGCTATCTTCTACTCCTTACTGTTCCTGTTATGTTGCTCCTTCACCAAGCAACATAATGAGGAATGGAAAGAGATTAGCAATAAGTTCTACTCCATCACCTTGCCTTGCCATTGGAGCACAAAGAATGAAAAAGGCAATGGCATTATACCGGAAGAGCGAGACGCCCGGTCCATCGGTTGTCATCTCTATTATCTGATATGGGAAACTCCATTGATTAATTTCCGGGAAGACTTACCGAATCATGTATTGTGTTTTATTGAAAGCTATCAGAAAATAGATAAGGCATCCCCTATTACTTTAAAAGAAGTAGAAGAATTGGAAATGAAAAAGATTTCCGGTCCTATCCGGCTCTGCAGCAAAACGAGAATCAAATCCAATAAGAATCAAGAAAGGTTTGTCATTGTGCAAAAGAGTCAAGAATATGATAAGACATGGAATATATATCGCGTTTACTATTTATTACAGCAAGATGATGACATGGTACATTGTGTAACCATAAGGATGAGAGAAAATTATGCCAAAAAGAATCCGGGGAAAATCGAAGAGATAAAACGGATTCTTGACTCTTTTACCATAAAAGGCGAAAGGTAAGGAGAAAGGAGAACGCTCCCTCTGTCAAGAACATCACTTGTCTCCTTCCCCAATTCCCCCGTGTAAAATCCGGTATCTCCACCGGAATGCTTCCTTGCCGCACCGAAAGTTCGCTCAGCTCCGTGATACACGACCATTCGGCTGCATCATATACATCCTGATCTAAAGGCAGACCATTGCGCAAGCAATGCACCAGACGATAATCCATGATATAATTCATCTCGTTCGGCATCTCTTTCCGCTTTGCCTCCTCACCGATGGTAGCAGTGAACGGATGCTTATAACGTTCCATTACTTTCTCAAAATCCTCTCCTGCCAAGGGTTCTTTACCATACTCGTCCAGCAGGATGCAAGGCACGGGATATTTCTGCATGAAGCCTTTTGTGCCGCACACAGTCTGATGCCGGCTGTATGGGCGCGGAGTCGTCACATCATATTGCAATACGATAGTACGCCCTTTGACCGTCCGAATCAATGTCGTATTCACATCTCCCATCAGATAAGGTTGTGCAGCCTCGGCGGAATGCTTGCCAAACTGCCCGCGGGCATAAGCCGACAGCCCCGCTTCACGCGATGACATGGATACAAGATACTCCATGCGGTCTCCACGATGAATGTCCATCCATTGACAGATAGGGCCCAGCCCGTGAGTGGGATACGGATTTCCGGTATGCTGCTGGCTATACAGCTTTATCCAGTTATTATGATAGCCGCCTTCCGTTTCGTCGGCAAAGTAATGCCGGCGGAGGTCATGGATATACGCTCCTTCGGCATGGGTTATCTCTCCCAATGCCCCTTGCCGCACCATGTTCAGGGTCGTCAAGGCAAAAGCATCATAACAACAGTTCTCCAACATCATGCAGTGCCGGCGTGTCTGCTCGGCGGTATCCACCAAACGCCAGCAGTCCGCCACGCTCATGGCGGCAGGCACCTCAAGGGCGGCATGGCGTCCCTGCTGCATGGCATATACCGCAATATCGGTATGTGTCAGCCAATCGGTACAAATATAAACCAAGTCAATATCCGCACGTCCGCACAATTGCCTCCATCCGCCTTCTTCGCCATAGGCAACAGCCGCAGGGCGGTTGAAACGGTGGAGCAATGCAGTGGCACGCTCTATATTCCGGGGGCGCAAATCACATAAGGCTTTTACCTCCACACCCTCCAGATGCATATATCGTTCAAGAGCCAAAATCCCCCTATTACCCAGCCCCACAAAGCCAATGCGGAGGACAGGTATAGGAGGACATGTCAAATGAAGTACGTTCCGGTTCATCATGATGAAATCTTTGCTTGTTTCTTTATGCCGCAAAGATAATCATTTGAGTTAAATGATGGAAGTACGTTTAGTAAATTCTATGATTTCAGGCACATAACCGAAGGCAAGCCCCGTCACGGTATCGGCACAGCCATAATAAATGGCGATGCGTCCTGTCTCTTCATCATGCAGCGCGGCGCAGGGGAAGCACACATTGGGCACGTCGCCCATGCATTCGTAAGGAGTGCGCGGCGAAAGCAGGTAGGCTCCCGAACGGTATTTCACTTTCCACGGTTCGTCCAAATCGAGCAATGCCGAACCGAAAGCATATACATAACCATTGCACGAGCGGAGCACGCCGTGATAGATGAGCAGCCAGCCTTCCGGTGTTTCGATAGGGATAGGCCCTGCACCGATTTTCAGGCACTGCCATGCACTCACTTCAAAGGGTGCCGGACTCATCACCAGCCGATGCCGTCCCCAGAACTCCATGTCGGGTGATTCGCTGTAATAGATATCTCCAAACGGAGTATGCCCGTTGTCGCTCGGACGGCTCAGCATGGCATAACGTCCGTTTATCTTGCGCGGAAACATCACCCCGTTGCGATTGAACGGAAGGAAAGCATTCTCCAGCTGATGGAAAGTCTTGAAGTCCTTGGTCCATGCCACACCGATGGTAGGCTGGCCTTTGTAACCATTACACCAGGTAACATAATAACGGTCTTCTATGAAGCAAACACGCGGGTCGTAGCCATACACCCATTCGCCCACTTCGGCATTGTCACACTCAAACGTCAAAGGTTCGGGATGGATATCCCAATGAACGGCATCTTTACTGAAGCCCACGTGCAGGCGCATACGGCGATTCGTGTCGTCGCAACGGAACACTCCGGCATAGCCGTCACCGAAAGGCACCACGGCACTGTTGAAAATACTATTGGAAGTAGGAAGCAAATCGCGCGGAATGATGGGATTGGCAGAGTAGCGCCACACCACTTCCTTAGAACCGACCGGACGGTCTTCCCAAGGCATGTTAGATAAGTTGCTCATAAACGTATTTTTTTGATTTGGTTTTAATGAGTACAAAAATACACATTATAACAACAGGAACAACGTTTTGAGGGAAAAACACTTCACCCTCCTACTTTACTTTTCTCGCATTCAGATAATAAAGGAGGGATTCTTTCACTCTCTCGTCCGAAGTCACAAGCAAGAACTAGCCGCCTTTGTCGTATAAAAAACAATAATCCTTATAAAGGGCTACGCCTGCCACCTCCTCCCAGGCAATCTCTTTCTTCTGCTCCCGCCCTGTCGTATACCAGTCCTTCAAGAGTCATTTCAACCCAAGTATGCCCGGCGACGGATTTCCTGTAAATCTTGTTCAGCCGTATGGGAAGCATAATCAATATATAGAAAAGGCACAGGAACAATATCAGCAGGGGGCTGAACAGACTGTGTTCTTCGGGAGTGACATGAGTCATGGAGTCTCCGGGGAATCCGGCTAGAATTCCAAATCAGCCAACTGGGGATTATGGTCGGACAACAGAGCGCCCGGTATTTCTGCCGGAATATCGCATCCTGTTACCTTTATCTGTGGAGTGACAAAGATGAAATCAATCTTCTCGCAGTTCTGTGGCGGGATGCGGGCAAAGTCATGGAAAGTATAATCCACACCGGTCACATGACCGGCTATCTTATAAGCATCCTTCATGACAAACTCATTCGTGGTAATGGTTTCATAAGCACTGCTTGCATCCGTCACATTGAAATCGCCCGTCACAATGGCAGGGCGCTCACCCACTATTTCCTTTATCTTTTTGATAATAAGTAACGCACTTTGGCGGCGCGCCTCTTCACCGATGTGGTCAAAATGCGTATTTACTGCCATAAATATCTTTCCGGTAGACTTTTCTCTGAACTTGGCCCATGTAGCAATGCGCACACAAACAGCATCCCAGCCCATCATGCCCACACTGTCGGGATTCTCTGCCAACCAGAAAGTGTTTGAGTCCAATACTTCATATTTATCTTTCCGGTAGAATAAAGGAGCATACTCTCCTGCTGTCTTGCCATCGTCACGACCGACACCGATACCGTCATACTCCGGCAGACCGGAACGCAAATCGAGAAACTGATTGTGCAACACTTCCTGCATTCCGAGGATATCTATTTTCTGTTCTTGAATAAACTTGCATACGCGTGCTTTACGATACTGCCAGTTGTTCAAACTATCTTGTGGGTTATCATAGCGAATGTTGAATGTAGCCCAACGAAGGGCTGTCGGTTTTTCTTTCATACAGCCTGTCAACGACAAAAGAGCTATTGCGAGGAATAAAATGTGTTTCATACTGCTTCTATCTAAAGTTTCACTTAAAGGGTTTGCAAAAGTAGTAATAGTTTTGATAATATGTTTGTTTTTGAAAAGGTTATTTAAATACCTGCCTGTTTTATAGCAAAAGAGTGTGTCTGCACAAGGCGGACACACTCTTCAATGATTCATCTATCTTAAGTAAACAGTATACTTAGGATAACGATTAGGGCTTATTGATAGTCATAGGCAATGTAATGGTAGTCTTGATACCATTCAATGCTGTAACTGTCATTTCAAGAGTTGCTGAATAGTTAGGAGCATAAGTCATACCTTCCAAAGCGATACCGTCAGCAGACAATTTAGCTGTTGCACCGGCAGGAACACCTTCACCCTTAACTACGAATGTGAACTTATCATTTGTTGCACCAAACAATGTCATTGCATTGCTAACTGCCACCTTTTCACTGCTGGCAACTAATTGCAAACCTGCTTCTTTTCCGGCAGCACCTTCAAATTTAGCGATAGTACCTTCACCATTTGATGCAATTGTAACATTCAAATCTGCCACTTTACCGCCTTTGTAGAAGTTAAGCACAGCATCATTGAACGGAGACATAAAGTTTACTGCAAATGCAGGAACTTCAACTTTCAAGTCTTTTTTACCTTTAACCAGATATGTACCATCAACTGTTACATTGCCTCTTACTGCACCATTGGCATCAAGCAAAGCATCAGCCATTGCGAAGATTGAGCCGGATACAGTATATGTAGCAACATCAGTCGGAGTTCCGCTAATACTCATTTGTTTCGGAGTAAGAGTCAAGTTATTCCAGTCCGCACCTGAGTTTTCTACACTCTTGAATGCGTTAGTCATTACATATTGTTTAGCAGCAGCTGCATCAGCAGAACCAACCAACAAAGCATTCAAGACAGTCTTATCTGCATTCCATACAGAAGTAACCTTAGTGAACAAGTCAGTGAATGTAGGAACAGAGATTGTTACAGGAGCAACCACTTTCTTCAATTCATTTTCACCATCAACAAATGTCATGTTCAATACATAAGCACCCGGAGCTGCAGTTGCTTGATAATCAGAATGTGCAAATACAGCATACTTAACCTTCTTAAGATTATCAGCATTATCTATATCAGTAACTTCTGTTTTCGGTGTACCATCAGCTTTCAAGTCTGAGTAGTATTTTACCTGAGTCATTGCAAATGCAAACTTACCGTTAGCAGTAGATTGGTCTGCTGTAGCTACCGCTTTACCGTCAATAGAAATCACATTCCAAGTCGGAGCAACAGCAGCCAACGCTGTAGCAGTCTGAGCACTCAAGCTTGTAAATGTAGTACCTAAATCAATAATGATAGGTTTAACACCATCAGTTGCTGTATATTTCACTGCTGCTACAGGAGCTTCAGGATCAACAGTTGCACCTTCGAAGTTAACTGTTATATCAAAAGCAGTACCGGTTTCTCCCTTAAAGTTTACGAAATTCACAGTAAACTCAACCGTCTTACCGGCAGCCTTTTCAGTAGAAGTGAATGACATCGTCTTACCATCGATAGTAACACCAGCCAATTCTAATGCACTGGCCGATTTCGAGTCAAATAAGCATCGTATGCTTTAGTTCCATCAAATTCAAGAGTAACTGTTTCACCGAAAGGTACTTTCTTACTGCTAAGAGCTTTAGCATTGTATTTAACATCATCAGCTTTCAAAGATGTAGCATCAGCAGAAGATGCTTTATCTGCAGGAGTAACTTCAGAAGCATATCCGGTCAGAATATTGCCATTGATTTGCAATGCGCATAAGCATAGTTGTCAGTTTCAACCTTAAATGCATCTGCAATAGTCTTGTCTGTTACCGTTTCATCCGGCCGGATATTCAGATTCCACAGACCATTGGCAGAAGCAGCCTTGGTGATAACACCTTCAAACGGAGTAGCTGTTACCTTAACCGGAGCAACTGTGCCATCGCTACCCACCAACTTAATATCTGCGTTAGACAAGTCTGCAGAAGAAGGATATACCTGCAAAGTAAGAGGTTCGATAGTACCTACCAACAATTGGTCTTTAGTAATCGCACCCTTAGGACCATCCCATTTAGCATTGTCCTTTGTTGCCACACCATAGTTCAAAGCGTATTCAGGATCAGTTTCAACAGCTCCGCTAGTCACATCAATAAATTGCACACCAGTGATAGCAGCCGAAGTGGTAGGCAACTGGATAGTCTGCATCTTACCATCAGCATCAGGAATGTTCAATGTACAGATACCGTTAGCTACTACAGCATAAGCGTTACCGGCAGCTTTGTATTCAGACTTCACAAAGTCTTTTTTGCTGCTTTGTCATAGAAATACCAATATCCGTCTTTTACATACGGAGTCATATCCACAGCTTCTTCACCTTCACCCGTAGTAGCAAACCAACCTGTAGCTTTGCCATCAATACTGATTTCACCGGTCTTGTCGTCAATCACAACCTTGCTACCGGGAGCAGCACTGGCAATGGTCAGGTTGTAAGAAGTACCGTCGCTGACAGATACTTTCAAACCGCCCTCTACAGATTCAATCTTGGTTACATAAGCGCCACCGGCATTTACTTTACTTTCAAGATCTGAAAGTTTTGATTTCAGATCAGTCAGTTCCTTGTTGATTGCATCGATGTCATCGTCGTAATCCTTACAAGACACAAATGTTCCTGTTGAGGTAACCATCAAGGCTCCGAACAGGATTGCACTTAAAAACTTTTTGTTCATAATAGAAAAACTTTAAATTTATAAATTTAAAAAACTAAAATTGGTTATACATATTCTGTTGGTTCCGAGAGCTTTTCTCTCTGTCCATATTTCATATAACGTTTGGGAGAAGCACCCGTCACCTTTTTAAAAGCAGCATAAAAAGTACTTCGCGACAGAAACCCGCAGCGTTGAGGCAGCTCCTCCGGCGGACACTTGCCCGAACGGAGCAGTTCCTTGGCATATTCCACCCGATATGTGTTCACCAACTCTTTCAGATGGCAACCGAAGTAGCGGTTCACTACGTTGGACAGATAAGTCTGGTTCGTTTCAATCATATCGCTCAGCTTCTTCAGTGAGAGCTTCGGGTCAAGAAACACTTGGCGAACTTCCAAGTAGTACAATACATATTTATATAGCTCACAATCGACTTTCCTCTTCGGAACCACTTCGCTGTCCGCATACTTCTGCTCCCAATAAATACGGGCAGCCCTGAAGAGCAGATTCTTCTGCCTTTCGGAAGTAAAAGTGCGCTTGTCGCGGTGTAGGAACAGGTAGTCCATTGTACTTTCTTTTTATCGTCTCTATTTCAGATAATTACTCACTTTTCAAACCCTTAAAAAAGGGTTGCGTTCGGTGCATCTCTTAGTAAGAGATACACCGAACGTACATAAGCACTCGCTTTATTATTAGTAGTTTAAGCCTATAAAAAAGTGTCCTATAACTTAAGACTAAAGATATTTTTGCACTTGTCTTGTGATTTTTCTTCTCAAAAAGTTTTAATTATCAAAACTTTGTGTAAATTTGCAGCGAAAAGTGTATCTCTTACTAAGAGATGCACTTTTTTTTCTTCTTATTCTTCCAAATATACTTTCCACATTATGAAGCAATTAAGCATTAAATGGGATTTCTTTTTATTCTGACTGTCAATTACTAACAAACATAAAATAGTCTTAATGCGAAATACCCAATGCTTGCCGGAAAGTTCCAATTAGTTCAACGATGAACTTAAAATTTTCTCAAAAAAGCCATAACCTTTTCTCGAAGTGTACTGCCTTCTTCTATTCTGCCAAAAACAAGAAATAAGTTCGTTGTCGCCACAAACAAACTTTAACCACGCACACCACTGTATCACAGTAATTTACTGCTTATCACTTTCGTTATTGCAGTCCTCTCCTTGTTTCTTCTCTTTTTTTTGTACGATATTGATAAAAGAAGAACTGATGATACCGGTCGGAATAGCCACCATTGCTACTCCCACCAAACAAATGATGCACCCCAATAATTTTCCCAAAGGCGTAATTGGATAAATATCGCCATACCCTACCGTTGCAAATGTAATGATAGCCCACCAAATCCCGTCGCCAATGTTTTCAAAAACCTCGGGTTGAGCACTCCTTTCAATATAATACATAAGAATGGCAGAAAAACAAATCGTAATAAAGCTGGCAGTGTAGGCTGTCTCAAGCTCCTCCTTAACGGAAGCAAGAGCTTTGCCGATAACCCGGAAAGAGCGCGAATGCCGTATCAATTTAAAAATAATAAAAATATAGGGTAAAATAATAATATGCACCACTTCTGTATTCCAATATACATAAGTAAGAATACAAGGAATCACTGCTATAAAATCAACAAAACCATAGAAGGAAAATGTATATTTTCAGACGTGCTTTTGCTGCTTTCATATCAGGATAGAGCGCGGGGGCAGATAAAATGCGGGCTGTATATTCAACCAAAAAAACAAAAGAAGATATATAGGTTATTCCGAATAATGGTACTTTGTATTCAGACATTTCCTCAAATGAACTTGCAATAACTGCTATAATTGAAATCAAAATAAAGAAAAGAACAAAACATCGAACCCATTGCCTTTTCAACAAACGTTGTATCAGAATATATAGTTTCATTTTTTATCATACTTGTTGATTAAATATCTTCCCATAAACAAAATTGGGGTTGTCAAAACGTGGATAATACTGTCGTTTAGTTCGTAGGGGCGAGGTTTGCTCGCCCGAAAACAGTTTGCTTCGTGTATTCGGGCAGTCAAGCCCTACCCCTACCGCCGACGATGGGATAGACCGGTTGAGTTTTTGATACACTCCCATAAGAAACATACCAAACCGCTATCGTTTATACCTGCCTAAATTAAAATACATAAGCAAGTGATAACTGCCAGTACCTATTTTTACTTTCAAATACATCACCATCAAATATCTGGTCTATGACGTCATGCTTATTACCTCCTATATTATGTTTGGCAGACTGAGTCAATCCTATATTATAGTAACAGCTTACCATCAGATGCTTCACAATCTTCACACCGCCTCCCAAGTTCAATCCAACTTCAGTAGAGCGCCACCCCATAGATGAAAGATCCTTATCTATCGCATCTACAGCAATATGAGCCAGTTTACGTCCCCAATTATCCTCATCCACCAAAAAAAGAGAAAGAAGGACCTGCTCCCAAAAATAAATCAAAATCATCTGATATCCCCATTTCCCATTTCAGCTCTATAGGAATATCAATACTTTGTGTTCTGATATCAGTGCTACGCCCATTAGAAGTATTGGTAAGCTTCACTCCGCGTTGTACATACAACAAAGAAAAATCCAAAGCAATGCCATGAAACCCTGTTTGATATTGCAACATAGGTCCTACTTGGAATCCGGTCAAACTCTCTTCCTTAAACTGATTACGCATACCGCTGACATTTGCTTTATTACCAAGCACACCGGCTTTTAAACCAAAATGCAATCCTTGAGCCATACTGTTGGCTACTCCAAGAAATGCCAAAATAGTAAATAAACAAATTAGTTTTTTCATTATCACTTATTTAAGAAGTTAAATTTATACCTTATTAATCTTTTGCCTGATGTACAGTGAGTTGTGGGAAAGGGAACCCGATGCCTTCTTCATTAAATGTCGTATAAACAATTTCATTGATATCATACAAAACACTCCAATAATCAGCACTTTTTACCCAGACACGAACGGTAATATCCACACTGCTTGCACTTAACGACCCCAAAACGATTATGGGGAGCGGGAGTATCCAAAATACGGCTATCCGCATTGATAATACGTTGCAATACAGCTCTGACCCTTTTCACATCTTCTCCATATTCTACCCCAAATACCCATTCAACACGACGCATTTCCTGTTTACTATAATTAGTCACAGCGTTTCCGCTAAGCATTCCATTGGGAACATATATCATTCGATTGTCAAGAGTAGAAAGTATGGTGTGAAAAAATCTGTATTTCCTTTATGGTACCGCTCACTCCGGGACCATCTATATAATCGCCCACTTTGAACGGTTTAAAAACAAGTATAATCAAACCACCTGCAAAATTAGAAAGATTGCCGGAAAGCGCCATACCTACAGCTACACCGGCTGATGCCAAAAGTGCAGCAAAGCTGGTAGTTTCAACTCCCAACTTGCTAATTATGGCAAAAGCAAGTACCATATTCAGTAAAATTTTCACCAGACTCTTCAAAAAAAGTCTGCACACTAACCTCTATCTTCCTTTTTTTTTTCAAGAACTTTGGCAATTAATATACTTATCTGCCTGATGATAAAACGACCAATGGAATATATCAGGATGGCAACAAATATATCCTTACCTGCATCCATTCCAAAATCTACCAACTTTTCCAACGCTTGCTCAATCTTACTGCCCGGAGCTGCATTCAATAACAACCAATTCATATTTTTTCTTCGTTTTACAAATAAAAATCAATCAACTTATCTCTGTCGAATTATAAATGTGTAAACACATTCCAACTGCGCATATTGTCTTGTCTCAATAATTTGTCTGATATATTCTTTTATATCCTTAAATAACCGAACATTTTGAAATTGCAAAGATACCATATATAATCAATAAAAACCATACCCATTATTCAAAACGCCATACCTCAAGACACAAAATATTTCGTATCCTACTGATAATTAAAAAAAACTTCTATCAAGCAATAATTAAATCTTACGCTGAAGTTCCAAGCAAAGATTGCTTGTTGTATATTTAATATCTATATTTGTGGCTCTAATGATTTTACTCAACGAATAATTTTATAACATTATGAGACGATTTCAAATTCTGTTATTATTCATTGCCATATCTTGTTCCGTATTTGCACAGGATAGGTTATCTCTGTTTATAAGCAGGGCAAATAAATATGCCTCAGTGGAGCTATCAGATTATCGAAAGCGTTTATGTGTAGAATATAATATGTCCAATAATTCATTGGATGATTATTACAGGCGGTGCGGAAGAAATTGGGGGAATGTCGGTTTGGCTCTTGAAATAGCCAGAACTTCCGGTAGGCATATGCGGGATGTTTGTGATTATTATAAACGTTATCACCGATATGGCTGGAATCGTATTCTGGTAGAAATAGGTATCAAACCCGGTTCAACATATTATAACCCGTTCTATGACAGGATTCATTATCATAGTAACTGTTGGCATGAACATTATTGTTCCTATTGCGATCATCACAATAAACATCATCACAAACACTATAAAAAGCATAAACGCCATAAACACCCCAAATGGCATGATCGTGACGATGACGATTGGGATGATGACGATGATGACGACTAACACTTTCCATCATATATCTGTCACACTCCATCTACTGAAAAAGAATAAGGCAAATCCGCCTCCTGTATTCCGCGCTGCAAGTTGGGGTGGGCAGACATACGAAACTCTGCCTTACCGCCCTTCAACATCTCACCATGCTTGAGAAAGTTTGCCGTATAGACCCGGCCGTTGACCAGCATTTGGTCGATATAACGGTTTGCTTCACTATTTTCGGGAGCAGAGAGTACCCAGTCGTTGCCGTTTTCAAAGTGAAGGGTTGCCTTGCGGAAAAGCGGTGCACCGAGAACATATTCATCCGTTCCGGGACATACCGGATAAAAGCCCAATGCCGAGAACACATACCAAGCCGAAGTCTGGCCATTGTCCTCGTCTCCGCAATATCCGTCGGGAGCCGAAGTATACATACGATTCATCACTTCACGCAACCAATATTGCGCTTTCCAGGGTTGTCCGGCATAGGCGTAAAGGTAAATCATGTGTTGAATGGGTTGGTTGCCATGTGCATAGTTCCCCATGTTCATTACCGTCATCTCACGTATTTCGTGAATCACCTGCCCGTAATAGCTGTCATCGAAAACAGGAGGAACGGCAAACACCGAGTCAAGCATCGTGACAAACATTTCTTTACCTCCCATCAGGTTTATCAGCCCCTGCGGGTCATGAAAAACCGACCAGGAATAATGCCAACTGTTTCCCTCGGTAAATGCATCTCCCCACTTCAACGGAGAGAACGGTTTTTGGAATTCTCCGTTCCGGTTCTTGCCGCGCATCAGCTTACTTTCGGTGTCGAAAAGATTCTTATAGTTCAAGGCACGTTTGGCAAAGAGGGTAATTTCTTCCTGCGGCCGTTTCAATTCCTTTGCCAGACGGTAAATGCACCAGTCATCGTATGCATACTCCAGTGTGCGGGCAGCATTCTCGTTGATGTTCACATCGTATGGGATATAACCCAAACGGTTATAGTATTTATAGCCCAATCGCCCGGTGGAGGATACTTCGGGATGCACATTTTCGGTTCCGTGCAGCAACCCTTTATACAAGCTTTCCACCTCTTCCACACGCACACCTTTCATATAAGCATCCACTAAAACGGAGGCCGAGTTATTACCCACCATACAACCGCGATGCCCCGGACTCGCCCATTCGGGAAAGAAACCGCTTTCTTTATAAGTATTTATCAGACCTTCCTGAATTTCCTTGTTGACGGACGGATACATCAGGTTGAGCAATGGAAACAGGCAGCGGAATGTATCCCAAAAGCCGGTATCGGTATATAGATAACCGGACAGCACCTTGCCATTATAAGGACTGTAATGTATCGGCTGTCCTTTCGCATCCATTTCATAAAACTTACGCGGAAAAAGCAACGAACGGTAGAGACAGGAATAGAAGGTGCGATATTGTTCGTCTGTTCCGCCTTCCACCTCTATCTTGCCCAACACCCGGTTCCAGGCATCCTTGCCTTTTCGCACCAGCGTATCGAAATCATCGGCACCCAGTTCGCACAGATTCGCTTCCGCCTGTTCGGGACTGATAAACGAAGAGGCGACCCGTGCATGCACCACTTCCCCTTTACGGGTCTTGAAGCCGATAACGGCTCCTGTGTGAAAAGCATTCTGCTCCATGACGTCTCTCTTTAAAGAAAGGGAAACCTCATCCTTTTTCCTTTTAGGCTTCTCATCATTGGAGAAGGTGGCCCGATAAGTAAACGGCTTGTCGAACTCAATAACAAAATAGTTCTTGAAGTTATCGGGCACGCCGCCACTGTTGCGTGTGGTATAGCCTATAATCTTATTCTCTTCGGGAATAATCCTGATAGACGACCCACAGTCGAAAGCATCGACCACAATATATGAATCATTTTCGGGAAAAGTGAAGCGAAACATCACCGCACGTTCGGTCGGTGTAAGCTCGGTCACTACATCATGTTCTGCCAGATACACCTTATAATAATAAGGACGCGACAGTTCGGCCTTATGGGAAAACCAACTGGCACGCTTGTCTTCATCAAACTCCGGCTTCCCGGTAACGGGCATCAGAGAGAACTGACCGTAATCGTTAATCCACGGACTGGGCTGGTGAGTCTGCTTAAAGCCGCGAATCTTGTTGGCCGTATAGACGTATTGCCATCCGTCACCCATCTTTCCGGTTTGTGGTGTCCAAAAATTCATTCCCCACGGACGGGCAGTCGCAGGATAAGTATTGCCGGTGGAAAGTTCGAAAGAGGACTGAGTTCCCACCAACGGACTCACATAATCGGCATAGTCCTTTGCCTGCACCCATAAAGTGAAGCAAAAGAATACAACTGACAGGAAAAGTTTCTTTATCATCGTGTTGCCTGGTTTATTTACGGTTTAAAAGGTTCGGCTCCCATACTGATTTCCATCACTCCCCCCGCCGTCAGGTCGCTGTGCGTGAAGAAAGGGCTGTTCAAGCGGTTTCCCGTTCAACAGAATGGACTGAACATATTTGTTTTCTTTTGAGTTGTTCTTCGTGCGAATCACAAAATCCTTTTGACCGGGCAGGTGAATGGTCACTTCCTCGAACAAGGGACGGCCAATGGAGTAAACCGGCTCACCGGGACACACCTGATAGAAACCCATCGCATTCAGAATATACCAGGCTGACATCTGACCACAATCCTCATTGCCCGAAAGACCGTCGGGAGCATTGCGGTACTGACTATGCAGCACACTGTCTACCAATTCCTGTGTCCGCCACGGACGATTGACATAGTTATACAGATGGATGATGTGATGACTCGGCTCGTTGCCGTGAGCATATTGCCCGATAAGACCGGAAATATCTGCCGAAACCGTCTCCCCTTCAAGCTCGGAAGAAACAGTGAACAGGGAATCCAGCTTACCGGCAAAAGCCTCCTCTCCTCCCATCAAGCCAACCAGACCGGGCACATCGTGAGGCACAAACCAAGTCCACTGCCAAGCCGTACCTTCGCAATAATCGTCACTGCGATGGGTAGACGAACGAGGATTGAACGGAGTACGCCATTTCCCCTTACTGTCCCGCCCGCGCATAAAACGGGTTTCGGGGTCGAAGTAAGACTTATATGCCCCGGCAAAACGAGCATATTTATCTCTTGTTTCCACATCTCCCAAACTATCTGCCAATACGGATATACACCAATCATCGTATGCATATTCCAATGCCTTTGCCACCGATTCGTTTTCGAGGTCGCAAGGAATATAGCCCAGCGCATCCTTGTAATAACGGGCACGGGGCATCACAAAAGGAACCAGCCACTTCGGACCGACAATGCCGGTCGTGTCGTATTCAGCAGTACGGAGACAGGCTTGGTAGGCTTCGCGAACATCGAAATCGCGATAGCCCTTCACGTATGCATCGGTGATGATAGAGGCAGCATGATAGCCAATCATCGTTCCCGTGTAGTTGGCAGCACAATCCCATTTCGGGAAAACACCTCCCTCACGCTGTTTTTTCAACAATGAACGGATATAGCTTTCGTTGGTATGAGGGTCTATGATGGTGAGCAAAGGATGCAACGCACGAAATGTGTCCCAAATAGAAAAAGTGGTGTAAACAGGATCTTCCTTATCGGTGGTGTGCACTTTTAAATCCATCCCCAAATAACGCCCGTCTACATCGGTAAACAAGTTCGGACTCAAGAATGCATGATACATGGCAGTATAGAAAATGGCAAGTTGGTCGGGGTCTTCCGTTTTCACCTCTATCTTTGAAAGACAATCATTCCAAGTCTTTCGGGCATCGGCACGCACCTTGTCAAAATCCCAGTCGGGCAACTCAGCCAACAGATTCTGCCTGGCTCCTTCACCATCGACAGACGAGATGGAGAAACGAACCATTACCTGTTCATCTTCCGCCGTATCAAAACGGAGCAACATTTTGCAGACGGGAATCTGCTGTCCGCCTTCCTCGATGGTATCGGTATAAAGAGTATGGGTAAAAGGCTTTGAGAAAACAGCATAAAAATAAAGATCTTGTTGCCAAGCCCAATAAGCACTGCGCTTGTATCCGCAAAGCACGGTATCATTGACAGCCTCCACCTCCATGACCTGATTGGTTTGCTGCTGAATATTATAGTCCATATCCAGAATGAAACCCGATTCCTTGCTTTCAGGAAACGTATAACGGTGCATGGCGGCACGCTCAGTGGCCGTCAGCTCGGCTTTCACACCGTAAGTATCCAAGAAAACCGAATAATATCCCGGTTCGGCATACTCGTTCCTGTGCGAAAAAGCAGAAGCGAAAGGACGCTGCTGACTCTCTTTCCCAAGATATTCCACCTTCTGCTCACCTACGGTAGGCATCAAAAGAAAATCACCGAAATCGGCACAGCCCGTACCGCTAAGGCGTGTGTGGGCAAAACCATTGATGGTGGAATCTTCGTAATAGTAGCCCGAACAGGAGTCCCAGCCATCGATACGCGTATCAGGACCCGGTTGAATCATTCCGTGAGGCAACATGGCACCCGGATGCGTATGTCCGTGTCCTCCCGTTCCGATGAAAGGATTGACATAACCGGTGTATTCTTTCATTTCCGTTGTTTGGGTAGAACATGCACTCAAACATAATAATCCTACCAAACAACCGCTTACGAGTCTATTGAATTTCATTGTTTTCTATTTGATGTTATTTTATTTCCGATGAAACGGATTATCGATACCAAATCTCTCCCGGTTCGGAACTCATCTCGAATTCCACAGTAGCCCCGTCCATTATCTGTTGATGGGTGATATAACTCTTATCGTATGGCTTTCCGTTCAACTTGACCGACCGGATATAGATATTCTCACGGTTGACAGCCGGTGCCAGCACTGTAAAAGTCTTCCCGTTGTCAAGATGCATACGCATTTCGGGAAATAACGGAGTTCCTATTTCATACTCACCACTTACCGGATTGACCGGATAAAAGCCCATGGCACTTGAATACATACCAGGCAGACATCTGACCGCAATCTTCATTGCCGCACAGTCCGGCAGGTGCATTGAAATAAAGATGATGCATCACCTGTGCCACATACTTCTGAGTCTTCCACGGCTGACGTACTTTATTATACAAATAAATGACATGATGGCTCGGCTCATTGCCATGAGCATACTGCCCAATCATACCGGTGCTGAAAATAGGCAAATCCTCCTTCCCGGCAGGGATATACGTAAACATACTATCGAGCTTCTCTGCAAAGCGGTCTTTTCCTCCGACCAAAGTTATCAGTCCGCGAATATCCTGAGGCACAGACCATAAATACTGCCATCCGTTACTCTCGCAAATATGGGCTGTATAGTCATCGGGACAGAAAGGCCGGATAAAAACACCCTTGTCATCAACGGGCTGCATAAATCCTGTAGCGGGATTGAATACATTCTTGTAGTTTTGAGAACGCTTGTAAAACTCTTCCGCCAGTTCCGTCTTTCCCATCTTGCGCGCCATCTCTGCAATGCAATAATCATCAAAAGCATACTCCAGTGTTTTGGAAAGCGACCAATTGTCGGCATTATACTCATCTTTTATATTATAAGGAATATAACCGAGCTTCTTATAAAGCCCGATTCCCCGATAATTGTCCAAGTTGGCAGTGGCAACACAGGCCTTCAATGCTTTCTCTGCATCAAAGTCACCTATTCCTTTCAAATAAGCATCCACAATGACGGGAACAGCATGATAGCCAATCATCATATCAGTCTCACTACCCCAAAAGTTCCAAACCGGAAGCCGGCCGTTTTGGTCATAAAAAGCAAGAAAAGACTTTATCATGTCATTGGTGCGGACAGGCTCGGTATAAGTAAGAAGCGGATGGGCGGCACGATAAGTATCCCATAAAGAAAAAGTGCCATAGTTCACCCAGCCATCGGCTTTATGTATTTTCTTATCTGGTCCATAATACGAACCGTCCACATCACTAAAGACAGTGGGCGCTATCATGGTGCGATACAAAGCCGTATAGAAATTCACCTTGTCATCCAAGTCACAGATACCCCTGACCTCTATCTTCCCAAGCTGACGGTTCCAATTCTCTTTGGTCTCCGCCACATACTTATCAAAGTCATTATGAGGAGCCTCAGCCGCCAGGTTTCCAGCTGCCCCTTCCATGCTTACTCCCCGAAAGAGCCGTACACAACACTATCTCTTCCCCATCGGTCGTATCAAAGTTGAAACGTGCCACGTATGCAGTACCTATGGTCTTGCCATCCTGTATGATGGCGGTAGTATCTATTTCGGAAGACCGGAACGGTTTGGAAAAACGGGTACGGAAGAAAACACGCTGTCCACGTGCCCAACCGTCAGATAACCGATATCCCTGTATGGTGCATGAGTCCACCACCTCGATATGGGAGTCTTGTGTGAAATCCCAGTTCATCGCCTTCTTCAAATTCAGGAATACGGCAGACTGCGCTTTTGGGAAAGTGTAACGCTGAATGCCACAACGCTCCGTGGCAGTCAACTCCACATTTATATTATAATCTTTCAGCAATACACGGTAATATCCTGCAGAAGCCTCTTCATCCGAATGCCGGAACTTGGAATGAATGCCCAAAGGCGCTTCAGCTTCACGATAAGGAAGGGTGACAGGCATGTAGGAAATGTCGTACAAATCACCGGCCCCTGTTCCCGACAAATGCGTGTGACTGAAACCGGCAATGGTACTGTCGGGATAATAATAACCCGAAATACGGTCCCAACCGGGCAAGCCGTTATCCGGACTCAACTGAACCATGCCAAACGGTGCCTGAGCACCGGGATAGGTATTCCCGGTAAAATCTGTTCCGATAAACGGATTTACCAATAAACTATAATCAACAGCCGACGCCGGCTGCCTATCAGATATACATGCTCCAAATATCACCAGAAAAAACAAAAACGAGAGAAGAGGTGTCTTCATACTATACAAAGAATTTCATTATTACTCTATTACAAAAAATACATATTATAATCACAACAGCAACCTTTCCTATCAAACACTTCATTTTTTTTCCGATTATTTTTCTCATTCCAGGTATAAGAAACAATAAAATAAAGAAAGTCTTTTGATAGGAACCTAGAAGTTTTTTTGTATGTTTGTCCATTATATTATTGAAAAACACAACTTAAACAATGAAAAAGAGCGATTTTACCTTTCTTTTGGTGGCTACAGCCATTTTTCTCCCCTTCTTTATAAGCGATGATGCTTATGAATGGTACAAAACCTTTAACGCCACCCATGGCATGGTCATGAGTTTCCTGAAGTTTGCCATCCTTTCTACCATGGGCGAAATGATCGGACTGCGCATCAGCACCGGTGTTTATATCAACCGGACTTTCGGAATCATTCCCCGGATGGTGGTATGGGGACTGCTTGGCATGGGCATCAATATGGCAATGATTATCTTCTCAAAAGGAGTGCCGATGTTTATGGAATATATGGGTATGGCAAATGCTTCCTCCACCATCAACGGAGAGATGTGTTTTGAGAAAATAATGATAGCATTAGCCATATCGGTAGCCATGAACAGCATTTTTGCCCCCGTCTTTATGACTCTTCACAAGATAACCGACACCCACATAGGTCACTGCGGCGGTTCGGTAAAGGCACTACTCACTCCCATCCCCATGAAACGGATTATGACGGAACTGAACTGGGCAGTGTTGTGGGGATTCGTATTCAAGAAAACCATTCCTTTGTTCTGGTATCCGGCACATACCATCACTTTCCTGCTCCCTCCGAATATGAGAGTGCTGTTTGCCGCCATATTGGGCATCGTACTGGGAGTGTTGTTGGCCGTTGCAGCCAAAAAGAAATAAAAAAGTAAGCGAAAGTCCCGATGTCTTTCAAGCCGGACTTTCGCTTACTTTTCATATTATCCTTATCTCCCGCCTTATTTTCCTTCGAATAAACAAAAGCAAAGATTTATAAATTACAAAAGAATGAAACAAACACAGGAACACTCATGTCAATCAAGATTCCATGAAAAATAGCAATCGGAATCATGTCTTTTCCCGAATACCGGGTAATAGAAGGTAATAATACATCCATTGAATTAACTCCGGCAGCAGAAATAGGTGCCAGCCTCCCAAAGTATTTCCGAATAAGAGGAGCACCGAGAAGTGCCATCATTTCACGAAAAATATTTGCCAAAAGAGCAATTGTTCCTAACTCTGTGGCTAACTGTAATCCCATAGAAGGTTCTTTGAACTGTGTAATCAAAATAGAAGAAAGGGAATAATAGGCAAAGCCACTTCCCACCGCCATGCAGTCAAAAACACTCCACTGGGTTAATAACAAACTAGCAAATGCCGAAAAAAGCAACGTTCCTGTAATAGTAGCAACAGGCACCAGCAGCATTTTGAATCGCAAACTTTTAATCAACTCTTTTAATTGTCTGTTACATCCAATCCCAATTCCAACTTGCAACATCAATGCATACAACACATACATGGAAACATTGTGTGTAGAAAACCGGAACTCATTGGCTGCTCCTATCAAACAACCGACACAGAAAAACGCCACAACAATCAAACTACCTTTCATTCGTTACCTCCTTTCTTAAAAAATAAATGAAACACCAGGAAAGATGCCAGTAAACTACCTAAAATACTTAAAGTTGCAAGTACAATGGCCTGCCATCCGAATTTCCCTATATTATTAATAATTAAGCTATTGGAACCTATTGAAAGCCCCAGAACAAAAAGCAACAGGAATATGGTAAGAGAAATACTTTTCTCTACTTTTTGCAAAAATCGTAAATCACGCAACAGATATCCAATGCCGATACCTGTAAACATTATAGATATAATAGTAAACATAAAATAGCTACTTTTAGAATGAAACATAGATTCTGATGACTAAAAACAAAGTCACCACTAATATACTTTTCATTTCCACAGCCTGTTGGAATGAAGAAAAAATAGAATGGATAAAACTCAAATAAACCCGCTGAACCAATGCACGTGTACAATGAAGCTGTTACACAGGCTTTCTCGTTCCCATCTAACGCTATATGTGCTATATGTAGAGCATAATTGGTTCATATTATCTATAAATTTCGGTGCAAATATACAATTATTATCATAAAGCAGATATGTTTGATAAACTTTTTATAAAAGACTTCACCATTTACGTAAATAATAAGAATCGGATATAGCCAACAAATTAAATGAAGCATCCATCTGACATTAATGTACACCGCCAGATCAAGCATATCCAATCTGGAAAACAAATGGTAATATGCTATTGCTGATCTTTTATTTATAGTAAAAACAGACAGCAGAATACCGGATTATTCCGTTTTTTTGTCCTTCATACAGTGCCAATGAAGAAGTCTGCGTTTTTCCCCATATGGAAATACCTGAAGTATGTTCAAATGGAGCACCCCCCACAATAGCAAGCAAATTTCCTCGGGTTGTCAAATCTTTGAAAATTGTCAGTAAGTACACAGTAATACAATGGCATTGATTATTCCTATCCCTTTTATATTTCTCAATAGCAAGTAGTTTGTGTAAAGAGAACTACTGGCGGCTATCAATTACTCCATAGCCTCTTCCACCTCCAGAACCTTTTTTCTTTGATTGAATTGAGCTACTCTTCCAAAAAAAGAAATAGATTCTGTCACATCAGCTAACTTTGCCATCTAGGAGAATGTTTCCAATAACTTTATGCTTGATACTTTTGCTTGACCAAATTCTCACGCATAATAATCCATCTTCTCAATCTCACCAAGTCTTTGTCCGGCAATTTGTATAGTTCTAATTTTCGGCACAGAACAAGACTTCGGATAAAGAGAGCTGATAATCTGCTATCCAAGCTAACAAGGATTGAATTCCTCCCGGAGTGTTATCAAAAGACTTGTTTCACAAGTCTTTTTCGTCCGCAGACATTAATGATGCATCGAAAGTTTTTTTTTCATACATCAAGACTAACAAAATGAAGAATAATTCATAAATTTGCATTTACAGTATTAAACATGAAAGAGAAACAACTTATACATTTATTAGATCGTGAGCCTACAGTTCTAACCGGATAGGTTCTCCGATTAAGAGAGTTACAGTCTGATTCAACCTATACTAGTGTCAAAGTTAGTTCACTGCAACTCTTCCTTTCAAATATACACTTATATTTTTATTGGGATATTTAATACTGCAAATGTAAATGTGTCAAAACTAAAATGACCTATCCAATTGTCAGCTGTAGGGCAGGATTTACCTGCCCGAAGACACAAAGCAAGCTGTTTTCGGGCGAACGAACTTCGCCCCTACGAACTAAACAACAGCATTATCCACGTTTTGACACACCCCAACCAAACGCAAGCAAGCTATTCTTAATAAATATTTATAATAAGTTATGTGATAAGAGTGCAGTCTATTTATGGCACACCGCTAAAAAGAGAAATGAAAAAGTATGCAAACAGAACAACAGATAATTCGTATCAAACATTTACTAAACAACAAGAGCCTGTCTTTTATTATTGGGGCAGGATTCAGTAAAAACATGTCTAATAAATTTTTCGATTGGGGTGATCTTCTTAAGCCGATCATCACAGAAATGTATCATATAGACGATGAAAAAGAAATTGAGCATAAAATTGAAGAAATCGGGTATCTTGGAATAGCTCAAGAATATGTACGAAGGAAGGGATTTCATGAGGCTATTGATGTCTATATAGAGCAACATACCCCTACCATTTCAATTAAAGAAAATTCGGATGAACCAGAGTATATCGTAACTCTTAATAATGAATTTATAGAAAGTGCGGATGTCACTTGCCATAGGCTATTGTTCAATCTTGATGTAAAGCATATTTATACATTTAATTATGATAACTGTCTTGATATTATTGGCAATACCGGAAAAGCTCAAAAGCTCTTATCTGAAATAAGAAACCTCCAAAACAAATTAGAGTTTCTTGAACTCAATGAAGAAAAATTAAGTGGATATTTATATATTTCAATAGAAGACAATATGAAGGCAGTAAAGGTAAATTTACCAACTGCAATTCAGAACGACAACGGGGATTACAATCATTTTATTAAGACGCTTAATTGTAATTATCCCGAACTCAACTTGTTTACAGATAATATCTCACACATAAAGGATAACTGCCACATTGTTCAAAATGAAATAGCTCGCATTAAAGCACAGATATTATTGCTACAGAAACATCGTGAATCTGTTTATCAACTTATCTCATCATCTGAGATGTTATCTCTTACGGATGGGAAAAGAAGCATATTTAAACTGCATGGTTCTATTAGATTAGATAAAAGTGCCCCATATGGTTTTGATGGAGACCGCCATTGTAATTACATTATTACATCAGAGGATTATAAAGAGTATCCCATAAAACATGAACCGTTTGTTAATTACATGAAAATATCACTATTAAAAGGAGCTTTTTGTATTATTGGTTTTTCATGTGATGAACCCAAATTTCCTATCATGGATGTCTTGGGTAAAAGAAGTTGTAGATAAGAATATAGAAATCAGGAAAGAGTTATCTCAAAAAAGAACTCAGCAAGATTTTTCTACATACATTCCGCTGATAAACCTCTATCTGAAGAAAAGAGATTATTATTAAAAAATCATTATATTGAATGTGTCGAGCTATTCAATCTATTTAAAGGTGATTGTCACAAAGTAAGAATTATACAGTTTCTAAAACAACTTTTGCCGACATCTTTATATTATCCTAAAATTAAGAAAACATGGCATAGCATAAATAAATATATAAGTGATATTCAATACTCCAAAAAAGATTGGAATATCACCAAAATAAGTGAGGATATTAAATTCATTTATTGTTCTGCAAATGTAAACAGAATTCCGTTGCAATCCAATTCGGGTTATCACAACAGGAACCATATTTTGCAGAGGTTGCAGAGTCGATTCCGAAGGAAATGGAATGCAGCGTCTGAACTTGAATTTAATGTTAGCTTTCTCAGCCCTCAGAGAAGAACTTTTATTACCTTGTCATTATTTTGACGATGAGATATATAATCAGCTGATAGGAACTTGCAAAAATTCACTACAGTCAGATTTAAAATGTTTGTTACATAAGGAACAAGCTCTAACAAATCAAAAGTTTTCAGATACGAATGACCATATAAGTCCATTTATTCAGATTTGGAAATACTTATATAATTTTGATTTCAAAAGTGCAAAATATCTTGTCGATTCATGGAAACCCTTAAAGGATAATCCGATTGATGAAGTGAGAAAACAGATGTTCAAAGCCCTTTTCTCTGAAGATGTATTTGAGGATATTCGTCCATTGACTAATCAAGATTTATATTATTCTATTCAAGATTATCTCAATGCACTAGAATTATTACCTCTAATTAGCCGAAATTATACCTTCGGACAGGATGGCAGCATGAATAATGCAATAGACTTCTCTGATGAGGTTAGTCAAATACAAACAGATTTGCCCATATATAAAAAATGCAGACTATATTTTAAATAGATTAATAGAATCCATTAAAGAAAAAATAAAAAGCAATTCCATTTGGCAATAAATCACGGTCTTTCGATTTTGACAGTGACAATTCAAAGTTTATCAATTCATTTAAAGTATTAAGTATTCTTTTTGAATTGTGCCGACCTTTGCATATCAGTAATATAATATTATTCTCTATAGAAAAATGGAACATTGTTTGTGATAATCTCTATCAGGACTATCCCTATCCATGTCTATTTTATAGTCTTCAGTACAATGATGAGAAACTCACTAAGTCTGTTAGTCAAAAGATATTATATTGTGACCGTTTGACTCCCTATCTTCCTAATATTGTAAAATCATTATTTGCATCGTTAGGACAATCCGAATGCCCTAATTTCTATCGGACTCCTATAATGAAATCTCTTTCAATACTATTAATCGGTTTGGATGCCAAATTTTGGAATAGTGATTTCACGAAGTTCTTTGATAAACTACAACCTTATGCAGAAAATGGGACAAGGAAGTATGATGATTTAAATTATTCACATGAGAATTTTTATGAATTAGTGACATTCGGATTGACCTGGACATCTGACAAAGATTTTAAACTTAGAGTTATTTCCGAAATCCTTCATACTCATGAAAGTATTGATAATTGGAAAAATCTACTAATAACAAAAAGCCTTAAAATCTCTTACTAACGAAGACTTTGTGGCTTCAAAATATTATCAAGACATTTATCAGGATTTGCTTTGGTTATGTCAAAACGGGAATATCCCTGCACATATCTATGTAATATTAAACCTTATAACTTTACTTGATACTCAGACTGTGCAACAATGCTTGGAAAGGCTTCCAGAATCCTTGATAAAATCCGACTGTACTTTAATACAAGCTATACCTCATTATATCAAACAAGATTCGAATTTAGTATCAGTGATTAAACGAATAGTTTTGAAATCACCATTTTTGTGGCGTAATGGTATTGAGAAGAAGGGGATGACTATAGGATATTCATTTATTGATATTACAGGTATTTCAAACCAAATAGATTTTACTGCAACCGAAATGGAGGTACTTTGGGAAAAAATGAAAGTATCACTATATCAAATAAAAGAGGTATGTAATAATCAGAGAGAGGAGGAATCCACCTTCTTCATAAATCATTTTGCTACATTATTAGATGAAATGAAATCATTTATTGAAAGCAATACTTTTAAAGCAATCTCTCCCAAAGAATATGATGAAATCTATAACGAAATAATTTCATTAAGAGTATCCGTTGCGTCAAATGTATGTCACAGCATATATGATTTACTTATAAGAGATGAGACAAGTGATGCTATATCAATGCTTGTTGATATAAAACCGGAAATTCGTTTTCCTAAATACCAGGGAGAATATATATTATTGGCAAACAAACTTGTTTTAATGAAATCTCAACATCTCAACAGTTGTATGAATCATTTCTCTTGGATAGTTGATTCATATTCCGAATATATTCCACAAGATATATTCAAGTCTTTACTTGAGTTTATCCTAATTGCTTATGAACCATATTTTAATGGTAAACAAAACTGGAATTTACCCTTTGCTAAAAAGGAGGATTTTGAAAGTGGACTAATTAAGATTTATAGTGTGTTCAAAAAATGGGGTGGCATTAATGTCTTTTGGCAATCATATAAACCTAGATTTATAAATCATTAATAATCATCCTTATTATAATAAAAAGATTTTATCAATGACAATTGACGATATAAAGAAACTGATAGCCTCTGACGAATCACAGACTTTGGAGCTGAAGAAAACTACTGGCGAGTTAAAAAAGGAAATCACTCGAAGTGTCCATTCCTTAATACAGAAAGAAGTTGGTTAATTTTCGGTGTAGCACCGAAGTCGCTAAAGATAATCGGGCAAGAAGTGACAGCACGCATTTTATAAAGTACACATTGTAAAGCCATCCACTCTTCCGTTACTTCGCCCAACAAAAAGACCATGAAACGAATAATGAGTAAAGAAGAGTTCCTGTCAGTTTATGAAAGGCAACAAGCCAGTGGTTTGACCATAAAAGATTTCTGTGAGAATGAGACCTATTCATCATCCTGCTTCCATTATTGGAAGAAGAAATTCGGCCTGAGCCGTTCTTACACCAGCCATCCGGATAGAGTTCCCAATGATACATTCATTCCATTGGGCCTGCATCGCAGGGGAAATCTCCCGTCCGGCACAGCATCTTCCAAGCAATAAGAAACCGAAAGTCTTGGTTCGGCACCTAATATTCTGTTGATAAAATCTGTAAACATAAAAATATGTTTGGTTTTAATTCAGATATTAGAATTTGAACCGGCAGGAATAGTGTTTTAACGATTTGGAGAATGATTTCATTTCGTTCAAAACAATTCCGTGTCTAAGAGGTTACAATAAAAAAGGTTACTCATTCAACATCGGTTTATCGGTCATAACTTCACAGCCATAATCCGATAAACTGCATCAAACATTGCTTATTCAAATAATAAGTTTGTATTTTTGGATGAAATATCGGAAGGTTATGGATAAAAGAATGGTTTTGGATAGTATCATGGGGCTCTGCCTGAAGGAGAATGACAGGAGTATAGATATGTATATAGCAGACAGAAAAGGCAATACATATCCGATAACCCATGTATTTCTTGGCGGAAGCGGAGTTTTATATGCAACAAACGGTACTGCTTTGGTTGCCCTGGAAGAGCTGGACGATAATACCCTGAATGATATACTGTGTTTTCTGGGATAATAAAAAAACATGCTGGAAAAATTAAAAGAATCCGACCGGTCTTGAAACTATATTTATCACAAATCGAGAAGATAAGTCATAAGCCAAACAATCCGAACCAACCTTTTAGGGTGAATTACCAGCAAAGATAAAGGTTAAACTGTACATAGCCAATAAATATCAGCAAAACACACTCACAAAATATTTCCTTAACCATAATAATACCATACCCCGTGCTGTTTTATGTTCCATGGCAAATAGGAATGAAACTTATAAACAGCATTCATCAGCTTCATATAATTAATGTATATTCCCCCATCCATACTTTATATAATTGCCTGAAAAATACTGAAAAAAGCCACTTTTTACGAGAAACTAAATTTTTTTATGAGAAAAAATAGATGAGTTTTCAATAAAGACATTTGCAAAAATTAAGAGTTTAACCGTACTTGAATAAAGTTGGAACAGGGGAAATATTATGGAATATCTATTTCTGAAACGTAAAAAGCCTCTTTTGTTTCGCAAAGACAGAAGGACTTGCTTTTTGATGCTGCTGAAAAACAGTGGCGGAAAGAGTTTGTTGCAGGCGGAATTGAGACAAGAAAGGTGGATTTGGATATTTACAAGTCCCTTCTTTACTTCTTGGAGATAAAACAGGTTTTTCTTGACCCGAAACTGTCCCTGAAGAAATTGAGTATGATGATTGAGACAAACCAGACCTATCTGTCGAATGTGATAAACAGGTATTTCGGATGCTGTCTGAAGAAATTAGTGAACAGCTACAGGATAGAATATGCCAAAGAACTCTTACGTGCAGGAAACTGTCCGTTGAAGGAACTTCCCCAACGAAGCGGCTTTACATCCAAAAGTGCTTTCTATGCCGCTTTTGGCAGACAGTCGGGATATACGCCGAAACGTTATATGACATACAAATGGAAAAATGAAATGCAAGATAATTAAGTCCTTTAAAACCAAATATGAACAACCAATTTTTATTTTTTTTAAATTTATAAATTTAAATTCATTATGAACAAAAAAAATTTTTAAGTGCAATCCTGTTCGGTGCTTTGATGGCATCATCAACAGGAACATTTGTATCTTGTAAAGATTATGACGATGATATCGATAATCTGCAAGGACAAATTGACTCCAACAAAGATGCCATTGCAGCATTACAAAAACTTGTTGGAGAAGGGAAATGGGTTAGTGCCATTACTCCGGTCGAAAACGGTTTTACCGTAACCATGAGTGACGGCTCTACTCAAACTGTAACTTCCGGAAAAGGTCAGGATGGAAAAGATGGTACCGAATGGACTATCGGTGAAGATGGTTTTTGGTATAAGGATGGTGAAAAAACTGAAAATCAAGCCATAGGTCAGAACGGCGCAACCGCTCCTTCTCCCCAAATCAATGCTGACGGATATTGGGTACTCTATGAATGGGATGAAACAACCGGAGAATTTGTAGAAAAAGTTACTGAAATCCCCGCTCAGGGAACCGGAGCTTATTATGTAGAAAAAAAAGATGGTATCATCTATCTGCATATTGCTGACCAAACAGGTAAATTTGCTGAAATTACATTACCGGCAACTTCAGACGCTTTTGTTGTAGAAGCTCCGGCTGCACTAGTAAAAGTAAACTATAATTATGCAAAATGGAAACCTTCCACTACCAATAAAGACTATAAAGCTCTGTTGGAAGAATTCCCGGCTATCGGTGAAATTGAAGAAAATACAATAGTTAAGCAAGGTGGAAATCTGCCATTGTTGGTAAATCCTGCCAATGTGGATTTGACCGAAGGATTTACTTTCAGCTTGCAAGATGTGAAAGGTAAAACTGCCAATATCGTACTATCCAATCCGGTAAAGGGTCTGCCTACCAATGCTGATATCGAAGGTTCTACAATGGAAACAAGAAGTGCTGATGCTTCAGCTTGTTTCTGGACATTGAAAGCAGATCCTCAGATAGAAGAAAAACAACCGGTTGTAGTTGACAAAACAGCTTCTTTGGTTGCTGAAAATGCTAAAGGGAACAGTTGTAAAAACTGCATTTGCATATCAAATTAGCAAGAAGGCTTGGAGTAACAACAATGTAGAAATCAATCCTAATGATAATGAAGATGGGGAAACTATTACTACAGGGGTAGCATCTTATGCATCAGAAATAGATTTGCTGGCTTATGATGAAACTAAGAAAGCTTATCCTATCTATTTGAAATATGCATATAACAACTATTTCATCATTACTCCTGCCAATGAGTATGAAATAGAAAAATATGGTCTTAGCGTAGAAGGACAAACTTTGAAGATTGCAAATATGCCTTCAGATGTAAACGAAATTGAAGTAACATTGAATGTTATAGCTTTAGGTTTGAACGGTTCTGCTACACATAAAGAGGTTAACTTGAAAATCGGTCAGGAAGTGGCAGCTACAGGAAATCTGAAAGATCAGATTGTTGCTTTGACAGGTGAAAAGCAAACTATCAAATGGAATATTACTGAGCTTGGTTTGTCTGCTGTTGAATTGGATAAAGTATTGAGTGCCGGCTTAAATATGTCAGTAACTCGTGAATACTATAATGATAATGATCAAGAAGTAAAAGCATTCACTTACAATGATAAAGTCAAATTCTACGATGCCAGTGGCAATGAGACAACTTATAACAGTGAAAACCATAAGTGGAATGGTAAAGAAGGTGTAACATTCGGTATTGAATTTAATGCTAGTAGTGAAAAAACGAATCATAATGCTCCTACAGGCTACGTAGCAGAACAATGGACCGCTGCCGATTATACAGTTAAGTTGACTTCTTCAACTGGTACTGCTCCTGTTGTTGTCATTTATTCTGCCGAAGCTACACTGACTACTACATTGCCTTCTGCAATGAGTGAATATATCAAGCTGGCTCCTGCATTTGTTGAAAATGGCATTTTGCAAGTAACAGGTACAAGCGATGGAACCAATGTAACTTATGATTTGAAAGATGCTTTGGTATTGAAAAATGTGAAAGTTAAGGAAATCATAGACTTGGATTATGATAAAGAAACTGTCGGTGATAACCTTTATTCTTCATTCAACTGGATGAGTGGTATTGCCAATGAAGATGGTTATGCTACATTGAGTGTTAACACTTGGAAAGAAGAAGATGAAGATGGCTTTATCGAAGCTAAGGATCAGCAACTTTACAAAACACGTAATATTCGTGCTAAGGTTTACTTCTTCGAAAATGAAGCAAATGAAGCTGATTTTGATTTCCAGTTGGTAGTCAAGAGTACAATCTTCAGTGATAAACCTGCTGATGTTGTTACATTCAAAGCTGATAAGTTGGTATCTGTTTATGGTGGAAATGCAATCAAGGTAAAAAGAAGCTGTAAAAAGAGGCCATCTATACAGCTGGTCCAAAGAGAGGCACTGCTTACAATCTGTTTGGAACTGATGCTGGAAATAAGAATGTTACAGACTATAAGTCAGCTGAGAACGATAGTACTTATATTCTGACTGCTACCAAAGCTCCAATTCAGATTGAAACGGCTGATTTGACTAAGTTTGGTATGAGTGCAAGTGACTTTGTACAATTGAAGAATACAGACAGATTTTATTTGCAACTAGCAGAATATAGTGCTACATCTGTAAATAACCTGATGTCAAGTGAAATAATAGGTTGGAGAACAATTGTGAATGCTGTTGATGGTAATATATATGATTATGTGAATGGTGTATATAAACAGATTAAACCAGATAATCAATTAAATTCTCAAGAAAAGATTTATAAAGAATTGTTTGATAAATATTCACCAAAAATCAATTATACAGTTACTAAGTCTATTGAGGTATCAGCTACTCCTGTAGGTGACGGTGTGGATGTGGTTACTTTGAAGTTTGCAGATGCAGATGAAGCTGCGAAGTATGTTACTACATCAAACGTTGAAACTTCATTTGAAGTTAAGCCATTGGCACCAACAGAGTTAACAGTCGATCCTAAGAATGTAGAAATTCCTATGTACTTGGTTGTAAAAGATAAGTGGGGCAAGACTATGAATGTTCCGTTCAACATCACAGTCAAAACAACTGCCGAGTAATTAGTCATTCTGGAAAATAAAAAGTCCGCTTCTTCTTTATGGAGAAGCGGATTCCACCTTAATAGACTAAAAATGAAAAAAATAATTTTATATAAAAAATGGAAAGAAATTCTCTTTTGACCTAGCTCTTTTTTAATAAGCAAAATTAAAAAAAAAGCTTATAAGGATAGAGAAAGTAGAAATTACGATTCCAATGTTTTCTTTTGGGATGGAACTCATGAATCTTTGGAAGATAATATGCAGATACTTAGAGAGGAAAGACATACAGGAAGAACAGTTCTTACCATAATAGAGAACAACAGACCGATAAATAACATGCCTTATTTATTACAGAATTTTGCTGTTCTGTTATAATTATCAAAAGAAGTGTGGAATTTTATTTCTATTGTTTAGAAATGATTTCGGTTTGATCTAGAGATAAGTGCTCTTTCTTGAGAGAATACTTATATAATAAAAACTTTAAATTTATAAATGATAATCCCTGGCTTGTGAAAGTCGGGGATTATTTATTTTACTCATTGACATCACTATCATATATATTAAGGTGTACATTACCCAATCCGAGCCCGAAGAAAAATCGGGAAAAGCTGTTTTTTACGAGAAACTAATTTTTTTTATGAGAAAAATGCATGGTTTTTAGATAAAGTATGTATATTTGCAGCGTGATAACGTTTCATTCTTTAAAAACTTGATAAAGAACAGCAGGGTTAAGGAGGAAAAAAGACACCATAACCGATAGAAAACGTAAGAACAAAAAAAGCTAAGAATATGGAATATCTATTTTTAAGACGGAAAAGAAACACTTTCGGTTCCCAAAGGCAGAGAGACTTACTCTTCAAAGCTGCCGAAAAATATTGGGAAAGGGAATGTTCCGTGAATAAGATGGACGGAAGAGAGATAGACTTGAATATTTATAAGACGATTCTCTATTTTCTGGAGATTAAACAGGTATTTCTTGATTCCAAGCTGTCCTTAAAGAAACTGAGTGCTATGATTGAAACGAACCAGACCTATGTGTCAAATGTAGTGAACAGGTATTTCAATTGCAACCTGAAAGAACTGTTGAACCGATACAGGGTGGAATATGCAAAGGAATTGTTGACCGATGGCAGATGTCCTTTGGAGAATATACCGGAACGAAGCGGGTTTGCATCCAGAAGTGCTTTTTATGCTGCATTTAATAAACTGGCGGGAAGTACACCGGTAAGGTATATGACATACAGCAGAATGAAACTTGAGCAGGGATATTAAGCCCTTTATAACTAAATATGAATAACCAATTTTAGTTTTTAAATTTATAAATTTAAATTTTTATTATGAACAAAAAAAGTTTTTAAGTGCAATCCTGTTCGGAGCCTTAATGGTTTCGTCGACAGGAACATTTGTGTCTTGTAAAGATTATGACGATGATATCGATAATCTGCAAGGACAAATCACTGCAAATGCTGATGCAATCAAGGCTTTGCAGGATCTCGTTGGTAGCGGTAAGTATGTTACTTCAGTTGCAAAAACAGCTGACGGACATGGCATTACCTTTACATTCAATCAGGGTGATCCTGTAACTATCACTTTGGATGATGAAACAGGTAGTGGAGATGTTGTGAAGGTTGTAGATGGTATTTTGTATATCAACGATGAACCTCAAGAGCTGAAGGTTGCCACAAGTGAAACGAAACCGTCTATCATTATGCAGGATGGTGTATGGGCTGTATTGCAGGAAGACGGAACCTACAAATCTACAGGTGTTCCCGTTTCCGGCGTTAGCGTTGCAGGTAGCGAAGCTGATGGATTTACACTGACTATCTTTGATAAAGACGGTAACAAACAAGAAGTGAAGGTTCCTTCTGCTGCGGCTTTGATTACTTCTATCATATTAAAAGATTCTCAGACCAAATTTACTGTTAGTAAGGCTACCTTTAATATTGGTTCTAAAGAATGGAAAGGTGAAAGAGAATTACCGGCAGATAAATCTGTGATCTATTCTTCAAGTAAAATTGATGTACGTATTAATCCGGTTGATGCTCCTGCGACAGAAGCTAAATATTATCTGACCAATACTAAAAATAAGACCTTAAGTAATATTGTCTTGACAGCACTTCCGGAAAACGATGACGATGCTATTGACATGGGACATATTGGAAATCGTGCTGCAAATACAGGCAATGGTCTGTATACATTAGGCATGGAACAGTATATTTTAGCTAAAGATAATGCAGCTGCTTTTGACAAAGAGTTAAAAGAAATGGCAAAAGCAACAGATGATGCAAGTGACATTGACGAATGCATAGCATTTGCAGTCAATGCAAATAATAAAAGCTCGTTCCGCTTATGGTGTCGCTATTATTACAGCTGAATCTGCTTCCATGACAGGTGTTCAGGTAAAGGAAATAGAAAATTCTAAAGCTCAATTTACAGATTCTGAGGCAAAGAAGATCACAGTAAAAGTAGGTAAAGAATATACCATTGATGAGTTAGACGAAGAAGCCGGCCTGATGTTTGATATGTTCTTTTCTTTATCTGAAAAAGACCAGAAAACTTATGGCGTAAAGGTTGACAACTTGAAGCATACCTTTACTGTTACCAACAATCCGGACGTTTCAACAGCTGCAACCGGTTTCAACTTAACAGTCAACACTTTGGATACTAAGGCAAATATTAACAAAGTTGTTTATGCTGTTGAATTGAGCACTGAAATTGAAACTCCGGCTGAATTTGAACCGGTTGTTTACAATATTGCTCAATTGAAGGATGCTGACACAACCAATGATGCATTTACTCTTGACATGGATATCATGAAAGAGGCATTGGGTGACAAATGGGCTCAATGGGCTAACAGTGTAGCTATGGATAAAGTTAAAGTTGCAATACATGCAAAAGCAGATTGCAGTGATAATGGAGTAGCTGTTGGTACTGATAATACCAGTTTGAAGGTTAAACTTACGGAGGCTGACAAAGAAACAACTCCAACTGAAAGTACTTTGAAGTATATCGTTTCTACAGTAAATTTGGCTAACCCACAAGGTCTTACTCTTGACAAACAGTACTACATGAAAGTTACCTTCTTGCATAAGAGTAATAATCAAAAAGAAGTCAATAGCATTGTTGTTCCTGTAACATTCACTGCTCCTTCCGTAGCGGAACAATTCACGAAGAAAGATGGCTACTTGAATCAGGAAACCGGTGTTATTGAAGCCAGATACTATGATGTTGATAAGAAGTATGTAGAATGGAAAAAATTCTTTGAAACTTATGATGCAAAAGCTCACTTGGATTTAAGCAAGGAAGATAAAGTTGTAAAGGTTGGTAATACTGAATATTGTTCTGATCAGTTGGCTATCTTTGATAAGAATAAAGCTGAAGATGCTTTACGCTTACGTATTGGTGTGAATAACGCTTTGTAGATGCCATCACCAAATGTGAATTTGGTTATGGCAAGACTTTGACAGTTATCGCTACCAACGATAATTATGCAGACACTGGCTGGAAGTATGATTCTGAAAGCAAGAAGGGTGAATACAGCTTTACTATTGCTATTTCAAGTCCGATTTATGAAGGCATAATTCAATATGCAGAAGGCACAACTGTAAATATCAAAGCCAATGCAGAAAAAGGTTTTGCTGTCACTAAGAATATGATTTCATTGAAGGACTACAATAACAATAACTATAATGTGGTGCCTGATACAAAAGTTACAAATGGTAGTCTGACTAATAATGCCAATAATACAATTGATGTTTGGAGTGCAGACCAAATTGAAAATGTATGGGTATCTAAAGCAGCAGACAATACTTATATCAAGAAAATTGAATTGCAAGCACCTAAAAGATAAGACTGAAACAGAAGCTGCTGTTGAAGGTGCTATTGTAGTATATGCAGATCCTTTGCAGAACACTACACCGACTACAATGACAGTAAATGTAAAAAGATGCTTGGGGCTATACTAAGGCTATGGAAGTATCTGTTACCATTGTAAAAGAGTAAACAAGAATAAGTCGTTTCTCTGGTGAGAGAAATGCTTAGATAATAGAAAAACTTTAAATTTATAGCTGAATCCCCCGCTTGTGAAAGTAGGGGATTCTTTATTTTATTAGTGGCTTTTCTTTTGTTTTAATCTCTTTCAAATAATGTTATATATGCTTGCTTTTGTCAGGTTAAAATAGTGAATAACTCTACTCAATTCACACATGGTGTCCTTTTCCTTATATGGAAAATTTAAAGTCGGTTGACCCACCTTTATAACCGAAACTGAGCCACTAAGATTACAATAAAAAAATTAACCTTATAGAATTACCACATTCCAGTCTTGTTTTTTGTACTTTTTACAAAGCATTTTAACCCGGTATTATTAACCGAATAAAAATTTTAAAAGAATGAAAATAAGAATCAAGCACATACTGCGGTGTTACCAGTCAGGAATGAGTATCCGTAGTATCAGCTCTTCTCTTCAGATTTCACGTAATACAGTAAAACGATATATCCATATATACGAAGATATGGGTATAGAGTTGGAACGCCTGTTGAAAATGGACGAGCATCATCTGCACGAGCTTTTCGGTACGGAGACTGACAACGAATCAACAGGATCTGCAGAGTATAAGTATCTTCAAGAACATATACCTGAGTACATTAAACGACTTAAATCCCGTGGAACAACAAGAAGGTCCTTGTATGAGGAGTATCTGAGAAACCGTCCCCAAGGTTACAGCTATTGTTCATTCTGCCTGTATCTCAGACGTGAAAGGGAGGTAAAAGTACCGGTTGGGCGCATAGATCATATAGCCGGTGATCAGATGTATGTGGATTTTGCCGGTGACAAACTCTATATTTCAGACAGGAATACGGGTGATAAGGTTCCCGTGGAAGTCTTTGCCGCTATACTTCCTTGCAGCCAGATTATTTATTACGAGCTGTACCATCGCAAAAGAAAGAATATCTTATCTAGGCGTGTGAAAATGCTTTCCATTATTTTGGAGGTGTACCAAATGCCATAGTTCCCGACAACCTCAAATCTGCCGTAACAAAGCCCGGTGGAATAGAGCCTGTAATAAATGATGATTTTGCAGCTTTTGCAGACCATTACGGATGCGTAGTCTTTCCGGCAAGGGTGCGCAAGCCCAAAGACAAGGCTCCGGTTGAAAATGCCGTAAGACTGCTTTACAGGGAGGTCTATTCAAAGATGACAGGATTGAAATTCAATGATCTTGAAGCCTTGAACATAGAAATAATGAAGCATTGAACAGCCGAAAGATGTACAATCGCAGCTACAGCCGTAGGGAACGTTTCCTTGAAGTCGAAAAAAGACAGGCTGCATACATTGGCTCAGTTTGAAAACTTGGGGGAATTAGTTAAAAACACTATCTTTGTGGCATGAAACAGAACCTTCAACCCCCTGCCACTCCACTGGAGATGTTGAGCTTGTTCTTTCCTGCAGGCCTGCTTGACTATTTTTTGACCTGGTTAACCATGTCTCTCAAGAGACTTGCTTCATTTTTTTCTTGAGGAAAAAGCCTTCCATTCCTCAAGAGCATTCCCATTTACATCTACATTCCAAAGGTTTCTTCCCGGAAATAGAAGTGCAAGCCTTTCCTGTTCGCGGCAAGGCTGTATATCTACGCATCAAGCGGCGTCGTTGGGAAGACCCGGAAACAGGACAAACTTATAGTCGTGATTGGAACTTAGTAGCCTCCGGTACTCGCATAACAGCTGAGTTCGGAGCTTTTTTAAAAAGTGTTACTTAGACAATCATGCGGTTAGTTGCCAAAGTGTAGCAGAACATTACTGTATGGATGGCAAGCAACTCCAGACTCAATACAAAAGAACATTTAAGTGATTTCAATAATTGGAATCAGAAGGAACATGCTGAAGACTTTATTCTTTATCCTAAAAATATAGGTTATCATTTATGTATTGATGAAACGGCTTTAAGCAAAAGGCGAACTATATACAATCCTTACCAATCGGGATAAGCATGGTCGAAAAGGCACCATTGTAGCTATTGTAAAGGGAACTAAAGCAGAGGATGTTATCAATGTGCTTCTCAAAATAGATGCCGATAAGCGCAACCAAGTAAAGGAAATTACACTTGATATGGCCGGCAGTATGCAGAAAATAGCAAAACGTTGTTTTCCCGGGGGCTATGCAGGTAGTGGATCGTTTCCATGTCTCAAAGTTGGTTTATGAAGCTGTACAAGACCTTCGGATCGCTTATCGCTGGCAAGTAATGAAGGATGAGAACAGGAAAATCAAGGAAGCTAAAGCCAAGGGGGAAAGTTATGAACCTAAAGTGTTTAGCAATGGAGATACACTCAGACAGTTGTTGGCCAGAAGCCGGTACCTGCTGTTTAAGGCTCCGGACAAGTGGCTGCAAAGCCAGAAGGTAAGAGCCAAACTACTCTTTGAACAATTCCCGGATATAAAATCCGTGTACTATTACGCACTACGATTAGGGAAGATATTTTCAGACTATACAGATAAAGATGTGGCTCGTGCCAAACTGGCACTTTGGTATAATGAAATTGAGGAGTTTGGTTATGATACATTCACTACTGTTGCCAATTCCATTGAGAATCATTACGAACGGATATTAAACTACTTTGTGAACAGAAGCACAAATGCTGCTGCGGAAGCTTTTTTTAATGCAAAAATTAAAGCATTTAGGGCTTCATTTCGTGGAGTAGTAGATAAGAGGTTCTTTCTGTATAGATTAGCAAAGGTGTATGCATAAAGGGAAATTAACAAATATTAATCCCCCAAGAATTACAACTGAGCCCATACATTACCGACAACAAAGTTTATATCAAAAAGTCGGAAAACAGCAACTGTCATGAGAAACAGTTATGTGTCGCTCGACAACCACTATTACAGTGTTCCTAAAGAGTATATCGGCGATACTGTAGAATTGCTGTATGATGGGGATACAGTGGAGATATATCATAAATTCAGACACATAACGACACATCGCAGGGATGATACACCTTTCACATATTCAGAAAAACCTTCCCATAAACTTCCCGGAGTACTACATGAATACAGAATCAGAATGGATGATATATACCGAAAGGCACGTAAAATCGATCCGATAGTAGAGGAGTACATAAAGCTTGTGGCCGTAGCCAAAAAATATCCGGCTCAAGCAGTACGTTCAGCTGATGGTATATTAAGTCTTGTGGAACGTTTCGGACACGACAGAATGGTTCTTGCATGCCAGATAGCAATGGAATCCTGCATGTTCGGATTCAACGAGCTTGAAAGTATTCCGGCAAACAGGGAAAATGAAAAGTATCATGTCCAAATGGAAGGACAGGCTCCGGAACTTACCCCTAAACACAGAAATCTCGGAGGTAAGGATTATTTTAACTCTAAAAACATAGATAAAATGACAAGTAATAATAAAACAAATAGAACTTTTGGGAAAAATATAGATAGAATAATGGAACTACTCTCCAAATTACGTTTTTACGGTATGCTTGAAACATACAGAAATGACTGTAGGACAACATCCTCTGATGGTATGACAAATGATGAATTCCTTAAATGGCTTCCAGAAAGCAAGTATGATTACAGACGCAATTAAGCATTGAGCGACTGATAAGGTCTGCCAACTTCAGATATAAGGCATATATGGAGAAAATAGACTATACCATAAAACGTAACCTTGACCGTAACCAGCTTGAGAGACTTGTATCTCTTGATTTTATAAGAGACGGACAGAATGTTTTCATCACGGGAAGTTCCGGTACAGGTAAAAGCTATATTGCTTCAGCAATAGGATATGAAGCATGCAAAAATGGAGTCAGAACTTTATACTCCAATGCGTCAAAGCTTATGGGACAGCTTAAAATGGCCAAAAACAAGGGAACTATAGAATCCGAAATGAAAAAATAGAAAAGTGCCAACTGCTGATTCTAGACGATCTGTTTCTTATAGGACCGGATGCCAGGGAAAGGTCAATCCTTATGGAAATAATAGAAGACAGACACGGATTAAAATCAATCATAATAACATCACAACTTCCTGTCGAAAGTTGGTATGATGCAATTGGTGATCCTACGGTAGCAGATGCAATCCTGGACAGAATTGTACATACTGCACACAAAATTGAACTAACAGGAGATTCTGTAAGAAAGATTAATGTTAAAAAGAAGTAGTATCTGCTATAAAGAATTATAACTGAAACTGTTCCGGGTTAAAATGCATTTTTCTCTACTTAAATCTCATATTTTTTGATGGGTCAATCAGGAGTATAATAGTGGGTCAAGTGACTTTATATTTTCCAGTTTTGTCTTCAGAATGAAGAACAGGATGTTCATTGTTCCTTGTTTCATACTCGTTTCCTTTTAGTTGTTGGACATGTTTTACTTTGTCAACCGGAAAGGGGGGTGGAAGGGACGTCTTTTCGGTGGTTTTTTTTATTTGAAGGATATGAAAACCACCGAATTTTTCCGAGAAAACCATCGGAATAGGAAAAACGGAATTTCCTTTGGAAATTTATATTTCCGGATACGGCGTTTTTTTCTTTTCGTCCGATCTCTTTTCACCACATTCAAGCAGGTCTGCAAAAGTACTCTTTAGCGCCTGAAAGATGATTGTGTAAATAGTTGAAAATAAGTGAAGTATAAAGCTGGTGGGGTGGTTTTTTAAAAGGGGGTGTGAAAAACCACCGAATGGGACATTTTTAAATTCTTAAATCTGCATTTTTTTGTAGGTGACAGAAATAAAAAAATCCCCCGAAATTGCTGAATTTCAGAGGATTTCAAGAGTGAAAAGTTCTTTCGAGTGGTGCCACCAGGAATCGTAATCTAACGATAAGTGGCTGAATATCTTTGATGTAACTTTTAGCTAAAGACGTAATCTCCCGCTATTGCTCCACCGGATGCTTGCTATATTTTGCAGTGTCTTGCGGAGTCGATTTCCTATTACTCTACAAAGATAACGCTTTATTTTTTGAAATACAAGCAGATGCCTTGTGCTTTTTGCTCCACCTCGGTGTGGAAACTTAATTCGAATATTGATGTGTACAAAATATTATATTCTTCTATACTTCATAGCATATCTATCTGATTGAGTATCTATATACATTTGGTATTCTTTTATTCCTTTTTCCTTTGCTATATCGCTTATTTATTTCTTATTTATCGCAGACATATCATTGCCGTAATAAACAGCAATTGGTTTTATTTGGATGTTTAAACTGGATAATCCTATAGAATTATTTTTTTTATTTAGAAATAAACGCCATTCTTTTTCATATTGCCATTGAGGTGACTTGTAAAGAGCAGCCTTGGTATAATACATTGTATCATTCATTTTGGCATTTAGCCCCAATGATAAACCTAAATAATATTCGACAAACGATGTCGCATTATACCTTCTATTGTCATATATTATAGGATAAATATTATAAAGAACTCTATCATTACAAGTACTTTTTTTTTGTCACATATATCACACTGACAATTTAAATTTTTAAAGTCATACTCTAAAAAACAAAACCTTTATGTGAATCTGCATAATGGGACCACATTGTTATCGATTTTACAGTTTCACTGAAACATGCGATAAATGTATTGCGTCTAAGATAATCTTCTGCTTGTTTAAGAATCTTATCTATATTATTGAAAAAAAGTCTTTTTTATTCACTTCAAAAGCAAGTACTTGCCGTTCTAGATCTCCATCAGTAGTATTACATATAATATCTTTAATCATTTTTGCTCGTTCCTCACCGTATAGAGATTCCCAAAAGCTCAGGTAAATGTCCACCATTATTCAAATGATCTCTTAACTGTTTAATTGCTTCTATAGATGATCCATGTTTGATTGAATTGTATAAGTAATTTTTATCGTATTGTGTAAGACAATCGTATGGATCATTAAACATTTGCGCATTAACAGCATATATTTTATCATTATAAAAAGCATCAAATTGCATTTCATTACATGGCCGATAACGAAACAATCGTGATGGAGTTATATTATTTACATATTCAATTAGTGGACTTAATAAAGCTTTTCGTTCTTCTTGCAACATTGTTTCTGGAGTTGACACTTTTTCCAATATCTCCTTGAATTTACTTCTTTTTTGTTTCCATATAAAATTATATCTATATCGTAACTCTTAATTTTTTGTATGTACTAATTAAAAAGAGATTAGTCGATTCATGTCAATTGACATTGTGCCTCATATAATTATCTATTGAAAAATAAGGAACGAAATATTATACAGTAAATAATATAAAATTTATGTTCTCCATACAAAAACAAATGAAGAACTCCATTTTTACATTTAAGGTAGAGATTGTATCTCATGCTCAATAGTAAAAATAAGAGGTTTAATACGTCTAAAATCGCTCAAAATTACTGACGGTGTATCGTATGTTATAGTTGTTCCAACAATATGGGTATGAGCAGCCTTATTCCTTTTTATAGAGTATTGATCTAAAAGCGTTTGAAAAAGGCTGACATTTATTTTGTCAAGTACATTTTCAAGATTATAAGCTCCTATAGTAATACTTAATATTTTTAAAACATTACTTTCATACTTAAAACCATAATTCTTTTTTATTTGGTCCTTAATGTAATTAATGATATTGACTTCATATACATGGGAATCCAAATACTCATATAATATTTGATCCATACTTTGCTCAATCCATCCAGAAAATTCAATTAGTGCTGTTTTAGATAAAAGGATAGGTAAAGAAGGATCCGACATTGAACTTAAATATGTCGAATCTAGATGAATTAAAGTATTTTCAATATCTACATAATTAACCACGACTAAAAAACTTTGATTGCAGATTCTATTCTACCCTTAACTTTATCTTCAGAACTTAAACCTTCTTTCATTTCTTCAAACGTGAACATTGGTTGCTTCCAGAAGATCTTCACACATTTGATTTAATGTTTCAACATCTTCATTTATTAATGTTTCAATATTAGATGCAATTCCTATCATTATTGCCTCTGCAACATTCTTAGAGTCGAATCTCCTACTAAGTTTATTCGCGATAGTTAGCGTAGTAATAAAGAGTTCCTTAAAGTTTTTTATTTTGGCTATGTCAGAATTTTTATTTTCATTCATATAAGAATTTAAAAAAGCAGCAAGTTTCCCTTTATAATTCTTGTAAGATTGATAAAATGCAAAGAAACGCAAAATTCTTTCTTCATTATTAAACCTTGCTTTGTCTACCTTTTGGGAATCTGTATTTGCAAATTTATACCATTCTGGAGTTCTTGCTAATTCCTTAAGAAGCGAATTAAAAGGACCTTGAAAAATACAATTCCTTATTTCTTGATTGTACAATTTATTTCCCCGAATTAAGCCTATAGAAAATCTGGAAAAGATATTTCATGTGTTCTTGATTGTTATAATCGCATCTAAGGACAGTTATAGGGATAGTCACATTCTCTAAAATTTCTACCAAATTTGGACTTTTTGGCTCTAATCTCAGAAACTTTTTATCCGAAATTCTTTGATCTACGTCGTCACTTTTTGATAATTTCCAATCTATTTTTGTATCAAGAAATTTAATAATTGATGTAATACGTTGCAACCCGTCGATTACCATCCTTTTTTTGTGTGATGATATATCAAGGCTTATACACATACTTGGTATAGGCAGTTGTTTCATCAAACTGTCTATAAAAAGTGTTTGAGCCGAATTTCTCCAAACTTCTCCTCTTTGAAAATCAGGACTGATTTCTATCTGTCCTTTTTGATACATACGAAAGATATCTGCACAAGAACGCTGCTCGTTAAACGCTACAATATCGGGGGGAGGCATAACAGAAGGAGAGGAATCCTGTTCTTCCTCGTTGGTGCGCTGTATCATCTCCTGTATTTCTTCAGGTGATGTTTCGGATTCTATATTAAGTGTCAATTGTTGATTCATACTTTACTTATTTATTTATTCGCAAAGATAGTGATTCCTAGAAAATAAGTACTATAATTATGTGTAATTCACTTATAACCACACTCGATATTTTCAATAACTCAAGAACTTATATGCTGGTGACTCCGATTGCAGACGCGTAACAATCCTTTATACCCTATTTTTTTTGTCTTATGATAATAATTTTCTTTTTACCATTATAATATTGGTTTTATCATTGACTCTATGAATTTGAATTTCAACTTCAGATAGATTATATTTAGAATAAAGTTGTTTATCTATCTCAGTAATACTCATACTCCAATCTATATCTGAATTTAAGGTAAAGTTTTGTAATGGAACAAAACGGAATACATCTTGGGACACCTGCATAGTACCTCGCCCAAAAAATAATAATGCCTTAAAAAAGTTTGTACAAATGTATTTATAACAATTTTTCTGTTCTATCTCAGTGTCAAATGGTCCAATCAAAAGGAAGGTCTCTGTACAGACTGAGTTTTGTTCTCCTATGATGGTTCCAGGTGGATTGAAAGCATTTGTAGAATAACTGGTTGTAAAAAAATAATTTATACTTGTTTACTGCTGCTTTGTTTTTTGTTATAATTTTAGGTGAAATATATCCAATCGTTCTTCTCGCTCCTCCTTTAATTCCTTTCACACCATAAATTTTTACACAACCATAGAAAGGATCTGATTGTAAATCAGATAGTGGATATCTTTCTGGCGAATTAAATAAATCCTTTCTGATTCCAAACGGCTGGGTTAATGAGACAATCTCCTTAAATAAAGAGCAATTTGTCGAAGTTTTAGCAATAATAGATTGACGACGGTTGTCACGTATAACGATATCAGAATTTCCATCGGATAAGAATCTTGTAGATACAAAAAACTCTTTATTCGCTGAAATATAAGTGTAACGCAATTTACCATTGTGCTTATTACTCCAAAGAAAATAACAGATTCCACCATCTATATGCTGTCCGTTAAAGCATTCGCCAGAATCCTCATAATCATAGATGGATGCAATATGTTTATCTTCCATCATTTCTTTTCTGAATGGTTTGAGAACAGCTTTTCCTCCAATCATCCATTTTGAAGGCATAATCAGGGAAAAGTATTCAGGTCTTATCTGTTTTGCTATCCGTACAAATATTTGGTATATAGGATTTGCAGCATCGTCAGATGCCCCACTTCCATCATTGATTTGGTATGGAGGATTACCGACTATAGCATTAATCTTCATGTCTTTGCCTATTAAGTCATGTACTTTTTTAATGAATAATTCTGATTGATTCTTTACCTTGTTGACAAGATCTTCCGGAGCCCACATATTTGTCTTTGCTTTATGAAATCCAACAAGCGTACGTTTGGTAATACTCTTAGCCATTGGAGTCTTACAGATGACAAAGATGTTTTCAGCTATGACCTTGTCCCATACAGCCTGCTGCTCTTCTACTGTTTCTACAGCGAAAAGAGAAGCCTTTGCCCTTGCCCGGTAAATGCCGTATGCCATACAAAGCGGATAAAGTCCGGATTTGGAATTGATTTCCAGAATACGGGATTCAGGGGAGAAAACTTCTGCGGTAACCTCTCCTTTATCTATAAACCGTGGTTCAGAAATTACATTCTGATACTCTGTGTCATAGAAGTTATAGCCTCCCAGACAATCTCCGAGATGCATGTTTACCACGCGCCACGGAGTAAGCACCGTTTCCTTATCCGGATTACGGAAAGTACTGAAGATGTCCGTAATCCGCTCGATTCGTTCCTCTATCCTCAGTTTGTCCGCGGCACGGGCCAACGCACGGATTCGTTTTCCAGCGGCACAGAATATTTCCGGGTCATAGTATTTTTTTTGAAGCTGTTGAATTTCTGCTTGGTCACTCCCTTGGGCATGAACTCTTCCCATGACTGCGGGTCAATGAGTGAGGCAAAATTATCAATCGTGATTTCCTGGTTCTCATCGCTCAGTTCTGCACCATAAATCAACAGAGGCATACGGATGGAGATGCCACGGAGTATGGAAATGGCCGCTTCTCTGTTCTTGGTCTTCTTTTTCAGTTCTTCCAGCCGTTTCAGTTCTTCCTCCGTAAGTTCCTTCTTGGGTTTCTTTTCCAGTTTCTCCTTTTCCTCGTATTCCTCATTGTTCAGTCCCTGACTGTTGATGTCCACCTGATTGGTTTTGGGCATAGCCTTGGTCTGGCCGATGATCTTTTTCAGGTCATCCCGAATTCCTGTAGTTCCAGATCATCCAGTTTCATCAGCTCATCGTTATACAGACTGTTGTCCTCAAACCCGTTACGGACTACACGTTCCACATATACCCGTTTCAATTGTTCCAACATACGGGGTACGTCAAAGCGGTTCATCTGTGAGCCTTCAATGGATATGATAGGACAGAAATTGATAAACTCTCCCATTGCCTTACGGTCACTTTGTGAAGTCTTTCCAGCCTTGGCCGATATTTTGGCGGTTTCGGCTATCACTTTCAGGGTACGGTCCGGAGCAAAATCAAAAACGTAGCACTGCTCCTTCATCCGTCCGTTGATGGTGGCCGGTGTCTGTACGCGGAAGATGGTCTGCATATAACTGGATGCAGCTGTATTATAAGAACCGGACAGCATGAATACGGCAGTCCATGCCTTTACACTTACTCCGGTCGTCAGCCGTCCGCAAGAAAAAGGGTAATGGTCCGTGTAGCATCCGGATTTTTTCCGATAGCCTGTTCCACGGCTTCCAGGGCATCACGGCTCTCCTCGTCCTGATCACCGTCACCGGCTACATTGACCACCTTGAAATGCTGGAACACCGGATGTGCTTGGAGCATGGCACTCAGTGCCCGTGCTTCCTTCACGCCGGGTACCATCCAGAGGGTATGGCGGAAAATATTCCGATATTCCTCGTTGGCATATGGATAAAGGCTGTCCTTGTCCTCCTTGGTAAGAAGATTCAGAAAAGCCCGCACATCTTTTTCATGACAGAAACTGCCGGATTCATTGACCCGGAAAAATTCCCTGAAGTTAAAGGCGACATCTTCATCTACAAATTCATGAAGCAGCCGTCCCAAATCATAGGTATAGATATTGATTGTAGGCAGTGAGGCATACGGATTGGGATCGCCAAAATGGAGTTCGTCCCAACTCACCTTGGCCCGCTGTTCCATCACATAGTCCCATGTATAGATTTCATCCTCCTTGAAATCATCCAGCAGGTTGAATGGAGTACCTGACAGGCGCAATACTTTGGCCTGTTCCTTGACCAGCTCTCCCATAACCGCTTTACCTAGTTCGGTCTGGGTACCTTCGTGCGCTTCATCAACGATAATCAGGTCCCAATCGGTAGCAAACACTTCGTTGTTTTTTTGTCGAAGTTGCCACCCACAAGTTCAGAACCACGCAAATCCTGCATGGATGCAAAATAGACATAATGCAATCCGTTGCTTTCTGCCCGCCGTTCAAGACTGCCAAAATTTTCCCCGTTGTTCTTGGAACCGTATGCAAAATCCTTGCGGTTGTAAAATATCTTACCGAAATCCTCAAACCATCCGGCATCCACTACAGGGCGATGGGTCAGAATCAGGGTACGCTGAAACTCCATATCCTTGACAACTTGCAGGGCAGACAGGGTCTTTCCGAAACGCATCTTTGCGTTCCAGAGCATCTGGTTACCTTTTCTGAACTGTTTTTTAGTCTTGTTGATGGCTTCCTGTTGTTCCGGCCGGAATACAATCGGGGAATATTCCCGGGTAACTTCCGCTGATGAAAGAGAGCTCCGGCCTTCCTTGACAGCCGCAATGGCACGCTTGACGGTTTCCAGATCGGTGATGAACCATTCATTGGCTTTGTTGACTGTATCGAAGACTTTCTTTTTGATACCGGAGCGTTCCAAGACATTGTGTACCTCTTTGTCGTTGAATGAACGGAGTCCGCCACGGTTATAAATGGTCAGTTCCGTATATAGCAGATCGTATGCGATGCCTGCCGTCTGTGTGTATTGGTTGATACGCTTTCTTGCCGCTTCATTGAGCGCCTTGCTGTTAGGAGACAGGCCGAACACGTTTTCATCCTCACAGGTTGCCTCGCCAATCTTCAGGCATCCATGGTGCGCCGCATCATTGATACGGAACACATAGATCAGTTTTAGTTTCAGGGACGATGTGAATCTCATGCTTCTTCATTTATGAGGTCGATAAATCGGATTCGTTTCCCCTTTTTGCCTGTTGCCTTGTCCGTAGCCCGCCAGTCCTTGATAATGCAGTAAATTCCGTTGTGCTTGGTCATGTCATTTTTCAGACAGCCCTCACACGGTTCCCCGTCTTTCAATCGTACCGAACAAACTTGGTTCCATCCGCACACGTTCTCCGCAACTGTCCGGAACAACACCTTTCAGTCCGTCCATCTGCCATACATTCCAGGAGATGATATAGGCTATATGGTTGATGGATTTAATTTGCGGATCTTTACCGAACTTGTTCCGGTAATATTCGATGAAGGATAAGAGAAGGGCTTCACGGGCAAGAAGAAGACTGTCACCCTGCCATTCATAGGCATAGATGCTTCTGTAAGCATCCTTGGCTGCCTCCAGCCATTCACGCGTTGTCGCAGTATTCTCACTGACAATACGGAGCTTACGGTCAAGCAGGCCGATACGTTTCTCCACGGGAATGAATGTTCCGGTAGTCGTATCATACCTGCTTACCAGATAAGGAGCTTCTCCACAGGTGATTTCCAACCGATTTTCCCGTACATAGTCTTTCCATGTCCTGCCTTCAGGAAAAGCAATTTTATCAGGATTGATTTCCCATGAATGTGTACCGTCTTTAGATGTCACTTCATGGTTGAATAGATCCTTTCTGCCAAACCAGGCTTCATCGATAAGGTTGTTCTGGGCATTACATATCCAGGACGGAGTAAATACCTCCGCCATTTCCCGGGAACGTGTGCTTTGGGTATCCCTGTGTTTCAGGACACGGGGCATGACCACATGCCCGTTCTCTCCGGTTATCAACTCTGGGAGAATCTGTGACCCGTATTCATAACCTTTGCCGAGCTGTTCATAATCGGAAGTAGCCCAGAATATATTACACTGTTTTCCTTCCTTACTCGTCGTATGATCTTTGAGCAAGGTATTCAGTAAGTCGGGTGAAAGTTCTTTCAGCTTGTTCTCCTGTATGTCGGCTTCTCCGTTCGTTTTCTCCATCTTCTTTCTGTGTGTAAAGGGGATGAGAAAGTCCCGGTGTCTGCGTCTTTCTTAGACAGAGGGAGATTTCAGGCTATAAGGCTGATTTGCTGATGAATTATATGTAGGATTGCTAAACAACAGTTGAAATTCAATGATTTCCGGATGAAAATCCAACGGCCGGAATTGCAGGGTTTTCAATAAAATGTATAACTTTGCGCAAGAGTGAGTCCCTCTGTCTAAGAAATGAATGCTTTTGCTAAACATTCTCCAATCCTACAGACCTTTCAGAATTTGTGCGTTGGCTTTGTCCACTACGGAATTGTCCAATGAGGCCAGATAAATTTGTGTGGTCGCCTCGGAATCATGTCCCATCCCTTCACTGATAACCGAAATCGGAATGTTCTTGCCTTTGGCTGCGCTTGCCCATGAATGACGGGCACAGTACATGCTCAGAGGCAAGGATATATCGGCCAGTCTGGCTATTTCTTTCAGGTTCCGGTTTATTCCGGACATGACATTCCTGTAATGCTTGTGCGTATCCTTAAAAGGATATTTCAATACCGGCAAAAGATAAGGACTGAAACTGTCTTCCGGGTATTTGCCGACAATCTCCTGCATACATTTTTCCCACCTGATAACCAGCTGTTGCCCGGTCTTTCGTCTGCGATACGATAAAAATCCGTTCTGAAGATCTTTCTTTTTCAGGTGAGCCATATCTACGAACGACATGCCACGGGTATAGAAACTGAACAGGAACATGTCCCTTGCAAGTTCCAGATTAGGCTGTAAGGACAGGTCCAGATTCTTCATACGCTTGATGGCTGATAAGGGAACGGCACGCTTGACGGTCTTGTCCACTCCCGTATAGACATGCCTGAAAGGATTGCGCTGTTCCATCAGTTCCTTTTCCAATGCACGGTTATATACTGCCCTAAGGATACGCATATAGAATGAACTGGTATTCCGCACGGCACCTTTCCCATGAAGGTAGGCTTCATAAAGCTGCATCAAATCCGAATCGATTTCGGATAGCAGAACATCTCTGTCCCTTCTGAACTTCATGAAACTTTTCAGGGTACAGGAATAATTTTCAGCCGTGCGTATCTTGCCCATCTGTTTTAGACGGGCTATGATGCCTTGCATGAAATTGAAAAAAGACTGTCCCTCTGTATTGCTTTGAAAAGAAGTGACAATATCATCTGCCGTATATCCGGCTTTCCGGTTATCCAGTTGTCGGATAATCATGTCCAGCCGCTTCAGGTCCCATTCCATGCGTTCCTGCAAGGAAAGGAGCAGATTGCTTCGCTCCGAACGACCGACAAAGATACAGCTTCCGGCTTCGTTCCATTCATCCGTAAATATCCGGTAATCCGTCTTTAGCTGACGGATTACACGGTTCTGAATAATCTGATAATAAATGGTACCTTCCTTTCCCTCTATGGTGGAAGGTCTGAATTTTACTTTCACACTGGCCATATCAATCGGATTCAGATTCTACCTGTAATTTAAGTTTCTCCTGCATCAGGCTGTCGGAAACAGCTTTCAGCTCGTTTTCGTACCCGTCGGCCTGTTTTCTGACCCATTCGATGGCCTTCTCGTCACGATGGATGTCAAAAACCTTGTTCAGCCAGAGAATATCTTCCGGAGTACACCCGCTCCAGGAACGGATGGCGCGGAACTTCAGGGCGTCGTCTGCATATTGCCGGTTGGACTGCCATAGTCTGATATTTCCCCATAAGGACAGGCTGCATACCACGCCCATTCCGACTAAAAGAGAAAATACTCTGTTTGACCTGAGGTCAAAACTATGCCGGTGAATATGCCTTACGCATGTCGGGATCACTTCTTCTGCCTGTCTGCCAGTTGGTGTTCCGGTCTTCTGTTCCAGCTTCCCGTTTATCATCTCAATCTTGTTCTTGATTTCTTCAAACAAAACATATACATTGTCTTTTCCCATACTTTACCATCTTATTTTACGTTGTTTTTTCTTTTTCTTCTTTCTCAAATAATCGTCCAGATAACCTTCTGGTTGTTCCGGTTGAGGTTCGGTGTGAACAGACCTAAAGAACCGCTGTACAATTCACAGCCATGCGATTCCAGTTGATAGGTCGGTTCACTCTGAACAGCTACCTGTCTTTGGGTTTCCGAATGTGGAGGTGTCTTTAATGCAGCATCTATCTTGGTATAGCTGAACTGTCTGTCAATCTTGGAACCGCTGAAGGAATAGCCGTTCATGATGAACACGATACCCTGTACTTCATCCGATTTTCCCTTGTATTTGAACCGTACATCCACTCCCTTTTCGCTTAATCCGGCAATCAGCTCCTTCCAGTTTCCGGCCTTTCTGACTTCCGTTCTAAGCAGACTGTAAAGTTCATACTTTGTCTTGTCCGGTTCCCTCAAGCGTTCAGTCTTGACATGATCCTTACCTTTGGCCATGTGAAGACCATATTTCAAGGTCAGTTCCTTGCAGATGCGTGCACTCCGTAACCGCTCGTTTTTGTCGGATATGGTCCTGCCGTCATTATCTATCCGGTTGTAGGCAATATGTATATGGGGATGCTCCTTGTCGAAATGTCTGGCTATGAAGAACTGTGTGTTCCTTATGCCCATCCGTCCCATGTATTCCAAAGCTATTTCTGCCATAATCCGGCTGGTCAGCCTGCTTTCATCCTCTTTGGAAAATCCCAGTGCAATGTGTCCGACCGGTCTGGATACTTTCGGATTCATGCCGGCCTGTGCTTCGAAAGCCTTTGTTATTGTGGCAACATCTTCAATAAACAAACCGGCATGTGCGATAATCCTGGCATTCTTTTTACTGTCAATGATATAAACGGTAACCTCACGGAATCCGCTTCCCTTTACAATCTTGGCAATCATAGCAGGATATGGTTCAGCAGTTCTTCGATTCTTGCCACCTGTACACGGCATTCCAGCTTTGCCGTATCGAATCCTCCGGCATTTGCCTTATGAGCCAGCTGGTTCAGATTGTTCGCCATACCGCATAGCTTACGGATATAGTCGGAATGTTCCGCTGTAAGTCTTTGCCGTACATATCCTTTACGGAAACATTCCCTCAGGTATTCGCTAGCCGATATGCCTGCGCTTCTTGCCCTGCTTTTCAGCGTGTAGTAATCCGTTGTCGCCAGTTTCACGGTAACACGATATTTCAGTTTGTCGGTCGTACTCTTGGGAGGACGGCCGCCCTTGTTGTTTCTTTCTGTATTCTGTTTCTTTTCCATCTGTTGACTATTGTATAAAATGAATGTACTGATTAGACCAGCGGGATGAACCTCTCACTGCATCCAGTAGTGGGGGCAAGTTTGTGTTTCGGTCTGCCCGAAACACAAACTTGCCCCACTAAAAACCAGAATCCCGCTATTTTGAGCATCTCTGAATATGCTTCCTATAAATTTGGGAGAAATAATACCGTTGTCGGTATCATCTTATGGAGGGGACAGGCCTGTTTTTCCGTTTTTGTTCATCATGTATTTTCTCTTTTTGTTTGCCATGTTCCGATATATCTCGGAATGAATTGTCTGGCAAAAAAAGAATATAAGTTTCCAATAGTCAAACAGTTGGTCGGGATGTGGCAACAATGTGGCCTGTTGCAGTTTGTATGCAGGGCAATCGGTGTGGAATGCGGTATTTCTCCTGTTTGATGAAACAATGAACTAGGGAGTCAAACTGTTAGTGATTTATTGACTTGGATATTTACTGACTTAATGTCGTATTGTCGTACTGTAGTAAATATTCATGTCTGTGAATTATTGAAGGAACACTTCTTTGCTTCCTTATCTAATCAATGGCTTGGAAAAGTGATGAAGTAAGATTACATAGAAATAAACCATTCCTTATCCATTGCTATGGACCTTTATTGAATCAGGTTCATAGATATTTTATTCTGTAAATCGTTATTGGATGGAGTCCCTGAATATAGGGATATTTGCAGAAAATGATATGAATGTGGCCTCATAACTAAGATAATCAGCGCCACATGCTGCCAGTTAAGCGGAAATCATTGCCTTTCAGAATATATGGCTTTTCTTTGTCGCAAACAACGAAAAAAAGAATAAACATCAATCAACAAAAAAGGAAACGATATGGAATTTGTAGGAATAGAAAAACAACTGTTTGAAGAATTGGTGCGTAAGTTTGAATACTTTGAGCACCGGGTCATGGAAATTTGCAACCGGGAGAACGACAGGACGCTGCACAAGTGGATGGACAATCAGGACGTATGCCGGTATCTGAACATCTCGCCCCGTACCCTGCAGACACTCCGTGATAACGGTACCCTGCCTTTTCTCAAATCAATCACAAGATATTCTATAAGCCGGAAGATGTGCAGGGTATCGTCAAGAAAGTTGAGGACAGAAGAAAAGAGGCTCTTTACAGAGGACGTAACATATAACAGTTAAACAATAACCACTAAATCCATAATAACATGAGTGAACTGAGAACAGACAGCAGAGAATGGGTACACCGTATCATAGGAAGTCTTGACCGTATGCTGGTCGGGATTGAGAATCTGGCGGTCGGGAACCGTCCCGTACTGGACGGCGAACGCTACCTGACCGACAAGGAAGTGTCGGCACAGTTGAAACTGAGCAGACGCACGCTTCAGGATTATCGTAATGAAGGGAGAATATCCTACTACCAGTTGGGTGGTAAAATCCTTTACCGGGAGAGTGATATTGAGAAAATGCTTCAGGAGAATTATCGTGAAGCATATATGAGTAGTAAATAAAAAAGAAAGGCATAAAGGCTGTGTACCGGTCTGGATGAACCGATGTCACACAGCCTTTATGCTTGCATGATGAACAATTATACATCTTCAGGCATGGGGATGACAAGGATAGACTCACTACACCGGATTCCGTAGAATACGTCACGAACCCGCCCTTGCTGGGGTATCAGAATACCCTTTTCTACCAGATCTTTTATATCGCGTGCTGCTGTATCCGGTGATACCTTTACACGTTTTGCCCAGTTTTTTAGCCGTCAGTTTGCCGGGATAAACCGTCCAAATATAAATTCAAAACTTCACGTTGTCGTTCGGACAGGGCTGTTTCGGCATGGGTTTGCCAGAATATGGCCTTGTTAAGAACCTTCGACAATGTTTCGTCGGATTGCTCGACGGAACGGAGCAGGCAGTCAAGATACCAGATAATCCATTCAGTAATTTCACAATCTCCCTTCTGCGTTTTCTCCAATATGTCGTAATACTGTTTTTTATCCTTATTTATCTGATGGGAGATACTGAAGAAACGCATCTTTGAGTCTTCAGCCTGTGAAAGTGCCATATCAGCAATGGCTCGTCCGATTCGTCCGTTTCCGTCATCGAAAGGATGGATACAGACAAACCACAAATGGGCTATCGCCGATTTGACATAGCCGTTATGTACATCTGAATTGAACCAGTCCAGAAACCGATTCATTTCTTCGTCTATTCTTTCAGGAGCAGGCGCTACATAATGTACCTTTTCCCGACCGAACATTCCAGAAATAACTTTCATCTCTCCACTGCGGTATCGGGCTACATCTATTTTCGTTGGACCGCTCCATCCGGTAGGAAACAGGCAGTTGTGCCAGCCAAAGAGTCTTTCATGGGTAAGCGGACTGTTGAAATTGATGGTTGCATCAAGTGCCATTTCCACTACTCCGTCTATATATCGTGAGGATTCGGTCGGATTCGGTAGTTGTACTCAAGTTTGCGGGCTACAGATGAACGTACCTGCTCATTGTTCAATTCCACTCCTTCAATTTCTGATGATGCAATGATGTCATGAGATATGGATTCAACTACGGCAGACATCTTGTCGTTAAAACCGATTGTACTAAGGCGGCCCATCAGATAACCGACAGCTTTGTTTACCTTGTTCAGTTTCTCACCGACAAGTTCCTTGTTCCACGAAAAGGAAGGCCATTCTTTATGTTCATGTATATACATAGGCATCACTGTTTTCTGCAAATATACGGTTTTGCGGATATTAGCTATTGGAGTAAAAAAGAACTATTTGTTTAATTGTAAGATATTTAAATGCTTATCTCATTTTATCATTATTGTTAATAAGTTCACATATTAAAAGAAGATAATATATCATTTAGTTTATCTATCTCAATATCTTCATTGTTATTATGTATCTTAAATGTACTATCAGGAATTTCTCCGTGAAACATTTTATTTCTAACAAAGTATGAATATTTTATGGTTAATAGTGGAATCATTTCAATATCATATCTTTTTTTGTTTGACAAAAAGTGTAATTGAACTGTTCCTAATAAATTTTCTTGATTTAAAAAATCTTCTCTATATACGAGCATTTCATTTAGTAGATTCATAATTCTAACATCATGATATCTTAATATGAAATCACAAAAAGCTTTTGTTTTTTTGATTGTTGAATAGTCATTAAGTATTAGATTTCTCCATCTAAAACTTCTTAAATCTTCATTAGTATATGCATTGGTAAGTGAAAGTGTATTAGGAAATATATTTTCATTTTTGAATAATAAAAAGTTCTCATCCTTGCCATACACTCTACTTCTTTATTATCATTGCCTTGATACATAAAGAGCCTATTGTATGCTCTCCATAGATGATCAAATTTATAATATCTTTCTGTTGAGGCTATACCTTTTAACCAATATGAAAGAGCTATACGAATAGCATTTCCTTTTTCTGTTTCTTCAAAAATAATATTAAGTTTATCCTTCTGTAAAGGAAGCTTGAATTTCCCTTGATTTATAATTGGTTGTATTATATCAGTTTTACATTCTGAATAATGATAATCTTCTCTTTTTTGCACGTTTCCTTATTATAGATACGTCTTTAATAATAGGAAAATCATTTGCTAAAGAATAATAATATAATAGTCCTTTTAATATTTGACTATTTATACTATTTATATTGTTAGAAAGTATAGTGCCGTCATCAAATGTTTTACTTCTTGAAGCTATAATAGTAAAACTATCAGAAAGAAAATGAAAACTATCTTGATTTTCTTTCCCACTCATATATTTGGCATATATGTTTCCTACGCTACATTCTGTTCTTTTCTTGTCAAAAGAAATTTTAATATGATAATGATTAAGTCTTTTGCCCATAATTATATGTTTTTAATATTAATTATTTTTTTTATTTAATCTATTAATAAACTTTAGTAAATTGTCCAATTATAAGAATAATATATTTTTTACTATTTGGTTACAAAAGTATACTGCTGCAAATATACAGTTTTGCGGATAATTAACCGCAAATTTTGCGGCTTATTATCCGCATGAAATAGTGAAATAAATATTTATCAGCATTTTAGATATGACTTATGGTTACCATTCACCATGCAGATAACCATTGACTTTTCAGTTTGGAACAGTCTACTGATTATATACTCACGTAATTGTTGGGCCGGATAAGTATTAATCTGAAAGGCAAGCGCAAATATCATTTCCAGGTTATAGACTACCTGATATCCCTCTTTTAATGGAATACGTTGTTCTGCGGTGAATGGTTGCAATATCTCAAGTTTATATATTCTTCTTTTCGCTGCTCGTAAAGTCGGTGCAACCACATTGAACAAGCAGACGAGTTCGGCTTCGTCCATACGAATCTTATCAGGATGGACAGCAGGAATAACAATCCTGCCGTCTTCTGTTATGTGGATAATTTCTCTTTTCATAAGCTACAAGCAATTTGAAAGTACATCCCTTACATTATTCATATCTTTCAGAATGGAACTGTCGAGTACCCTTGCATAGTGCTGCGTCATCTTGATATTGGTGTGACCGAGCATTTTGGCTACATTCTCAATGCTTACCCCATTGGCCAAACAGACAGATGTGGCGTACGAGTGGCGGGCGGTGTGTGTAGTCAGGTTCTTCTTTATCAGACACAGGTCGGCAATCTCTTTCAGATAGCTGTTCATCTTCTGGTTGCAGGGAACAGGCAGCAATACTCCTTTCTTTTTGCAGGCAGGATAATCTGCATATTTTCTCAAGATTTCCAAAGGAATATCCAGCAGCGGAATATTACACATGTTCTTTGTTTTCTGACGTGGCTTCCTGATCCACAGGTTTCCGTTGTTGTCTTTTACGATATGCTCAGGGGAAAGTTGTTGCACGTCGATGAAAGCCAGACCGGTAAAGCAAGAAAGAAGCATCAAAGCAAGGGAGATAGAAATAAAGAGAATCAAACGCAACTTGTTGTAAAGCAACGGTTTTGCAGTCGTTTGCCATTACAGCCAAACAGCAGGGAAAGGCAGGATAATGCAAGGTTTCCGCTACCAAGTCATTACCTGTTCCGCAACCTGCCTGAAGTCTGAAAAACAGCGTTCCTAATGCTTGTAAACAAGCATTATACGTGCGGCAAGGCTTCAAATCCGCAGATTTAGCAGCATCCGTTCCGTTTGCGCCGTTCTGCCCCGTTTCCAATTCTGTCGGTCGGCAATGTATCACTAATATTGCAACCAAAAAAGTTATGGCAATGAAGACAGAAATGAAAGTGCTGCTCTACATCAAGCGCAGCGGACAGGACAAGGACGGACGGTCGCCCCTCATGGGCAGGATAGCCGTCAGGGGAAAGAACAATTCTATCGCACAGTTCTCATGCAAGTTCAAGGTGGATGTAAGGCTGTGGAACGCCACTGCCCAACGGTGTACGGGCAAGAGCCGGATGGCGGTCATGGCAAACCGGGAGATTGAACGCACGCTATTGTTGTTGCGCCAGCGTTTCAACGAACTGAAGGACATCAAGGAAGTCGTTTCGGCAGAGGAAGTGAAGAACGCCTACCAAGGGCTGGCGGAATCTCAGGACACCATCATGAAGCTGTTTGAGGAGCACAACAGCGACTATGCCTTGCGCGTGGGCGTAAACCGTTCCGCAACCAGCTATTACCATTACACGAACACTTACCGCCACCTCGCCACCTTCCTGAAAGACAAGTATCATCTTTCCGACATGCCCGTCAAACAGATGGACGAGAATTTCATTGAGGATTTCGACATGTACATGCGCACCGTCAAGCGGTTTATGCCCAAGACCATACTCGGACATGTAAACCGCTTGAAAAGCGTGATGATGCTTGCCGTGTTCCGTGGCATTATCCCGTTCAGCCCGTTCAAAGGCTACAGACCGCAAAAGCCGGAGTTCAAGCAGATGTACCTTACGGAAGAGGAACTGGGCAAGTTTGCAAATATGACCTACGATACGCCCAACCGCAATTTCACAAGGGACATGTTCCTGTTCTCGTGTTGGACGGGCATTTGTTACTGCGACATGAGGGCGTTGACGGAGAAGAACCTTGTAAAAGCCGAGGACGGAAGCCTGTGGATTCATACCGAACGGCAGAAGACCGGAACGCCCGAATGTGTAAGGCTGATGGAGATACCGCTCGCCATCTTGGAGAAATACAGGGACATGGATGCAAACGGGAAACTGCTGCCCATGCTTACGAAAGAGAGCATGAACCGCCACCTCAAAAAGATGTCGGTGATGTGCGGCATCAACCGTCCGGTTTCATTCCATCAGGCACGTCATACATTCGGCAGCATAATATGTCTTTCACAAGGCATACCCATCGAAACGGTAAGCAAAATCATGGGGCACAAGCATATAAAGACCACACAACGGTACGCGAAAGTCACGCAAGACAAGATTGACCGTGATGTGGACAGGCTGAATGAAGCCATCGGCGGCAAGTTTTCCTTGTTCGGGATTGATGCATCCCCTTCCACGATACGTAAGGACAACACCCGGCGCAGGGTAAATCCGAGTTGGAAACAAAGGGCTATTGTCAAACAAATGATGGAGGGATAAGCCATGCGCAGCACGTTCAAGCTATTATTTTACATCAACCGACAGAAGGTGAAGAAGAACGGCAAATGCCCTGTCATGGGACGTATTACCCTTGACGGCAAGGTCTGCCAGTATTCTACAGGGTTGGAAGTCGAGCCTGCGTATTGGGAAGCCGACACGGGCAGGGTTTCCACCGACGGGCGCAAGGAAAGCCTTGACTGCGAGAAGAAAAAGGAACTGGTCAGGCTAAACGATGCCCTGTCCGCACTGGAAGCCAAAGCCCATGCCGCCTACAAGGAGAATGTGGACTGTTACGGCTTCGTGTCGGCTGAAATCATCAAGAACGCCGTGACGGGCAAGTCGCAGGTGAAGGAAACCCTGCTTGCGCTGATGGACGAGCATAACGAAGAATATGCCAAGCGTGTGGGCATTGACAGGACAAGGCACAGCTATGTCCGCTATCTGACCACACGCAAGCACATTCACAATTTTATGAAGTACAAGTACAACATGGAGGACATGCCGTTGCGCTCGCTGACCATGCGCTTCATGACCGACTTCACGTTTTACCTTTCCACCGTGCTGAGATTGAAAGTGTCGGCATACAACGACTATCTCATCCTGCTGCACAAGATGACGCGGCTCGCCTTGAAGAAGCATATTCTCAAACGCGACCCTTTCGCGGGACACAAGATAGAGAAGGTTCCGGTGAACCACCGCTACCTGACGGGGGAGCAGTTTGAGAAGCTGTTGAAAGCCAAGCTGCCCACATACCGACTTTGTCATACGAGGGACTTGTTCGTCTTTTCGACTTTCACGGGCATCGGGAGGGCGGATTTAGCGAATTTGACGGAGGACAACATCATCACGAAGGAGGACGGTAGCAAGTGGATTCACATCGCACGTCAGAAGACCAAGGCGGAGTGCCATATCAAATTGTTGGACATACCCTTGCGCATCATTGAGAAATATCGCGGAGAAGGCAAGGACGGCAAGCTGTTTTATGTGCCAATCACCGGAAACCTCAACCGCAGCCTGAAAGTGATTGCCGAACAATGTGGTTTGGACTGCCATCTTACCTACTATCAAAGCCGTCACTCCTTCGCAACCCTGATTTGCCTGAACAACGGCGTGCCGATAGAAAGTATCAGCAAGATGATGGGGCATTCCTCCATCCGCACCACGCAAATCTATGCGGAAATCACCAACCAAAAGGTGAGCCGTGACTTGGCTGTGCTATCCGAGACCACCAAAGGCAAGTTCTCCCTGCCTGATGACGGGATGCCCTCGCGTGTATTCAAGTGCGGCAATTACAGCGGTTGGAAAAAGGAATGTAAACAGAATTCAGACAATGAAAAATGATGCGGACATGGAAAGAGGAATAATCACAATTACTGAAAACGGGGCGGTTATTCTGCCGACCGCTCCCGTATGGATGACGCAGCAGGAGATGTGCGATGCGTTCAATGTGTTCGGCTGCTATATTCGTAAGGCTATTGCTGCCATATACAAGAACAATGAATTGGCGGAAGAGGAAACGGTGCGGCACGTCAGGCGGGACGGCAGGATTTGCTATGACGTGTACAGCCTTGAAATGGTGATTGCCGTTTCCTTCAAGTTGAGAAGTCGGGAGAGTATGGCTTTCAGACGGTTCATCATGGAAAGGCTGTACACAGCAAGTCGTGAAAAGCCTGTAAATTTGTTCTTTTCGCTGTCCGTAGCCAGCCCACGATGTACGTGTTAGCTGTAAAGGATATAACATTACACAAAGAAAGCCGATGGCGACAAGTGAATTGTCTGACCATCGGCTTTCTTTGTTTTTGCACATTCAGATTTACGTTTCCAGACGATAGGCGTTCCGATACCCGCTCATCACCATCTTTCAATGTCGGACTCCTTGTACAGGATTTTTCCGCCCAGTTGGTAATAGGCAATCATCCCGTTGTTGCGGTAGTCCTGCAAAGTGCGTCGGCTCACCTTGAGCCATGCCGATACTTCCTTGTCAGTAAGGAATTGTTCATTACTTGGCGAAGTCTTATGGCTTGCGTCCATCCTTTCTATGCCTTCAAACAAGGCATTCAGTTTTCCGATGAAGCCGACTTCCAATTCACGGTCGGCAAGAATCAAGTCGTTCATAATTTACAGTGGATTTAGTGGTTGCACATTGTGTTGTCTGATTAGATGCTACAGCCACGATAGGCTGCATCCTTACGCCTGTCCTCCACGAGCCGGACGATGCGCTGCACGTCCTCCAGCTTATAGAAAATCTTGTGCCCTATCTGAGAGTAAGCCAGCGTACCGTTGTCGCGGAGCGTCTGCAAGGTACGCGGACTGATGCGCAACTGTTGGCAGACCTCTTGGTTATCCATCCAACGGCTGAGCCGTTTCCCTTCCCTCTTGCGGAGGATTTCATTTACCCGGTCGGACAGGCGGTTGAGCTTGCCGACCATCTCTTCGTACTTTTCTTTCGAAATAATTACTACATTCATTTCTTATACTGATTTTAGTGTTAATAATCCGTTTCGCCTGCAAAGTAAATCCGTTGTTCGCATGGAACAATGGATTTGCAATGAGGTGGCAGCTTGTGGCAGCAAGTGGTCGGGAGTGGCGTAATCTACCGAACCCGTAGCGTATGTTCCAAGCGTCCGTGGTGCAAAGAAAAGCGAAGTCCGGCATAATCCAACTACTTTGCACCTGCGTGGCAGCATTTGGCGTCGGTGTGGTAGCCTGTGGCGTTCTTCGGATTCCTATACTTCTTGAAAGGGGTTTCTTCTGTTTCACGCCAAGCCATGTCCTTAAATCGATTCCAACCATTCCAATTAAGCCCTTAAAAATTCCGATGTCCGTTTCATGTACAACGGCAAAACAGCGCAGTCTGAACTGTTTAGGCAATATGTAAAGTGCAAAACCGAACATTGTTGCCACAGCCAATCCATTCGTTTGACTGCCTGCAATACAGGCGTTTCCTTTGCTGCCGATAATCGGTCAACTGTGCGCACAACAACCAACATTGTTAAACATTTAATTCAAGCAAGTATGAAGAAGAATTTAAGCAACCAAAGTATGGATGCAGCATTGCAGGATTTTTTAGGCAATAAGCCGAGTATGGAAGCACCGAAGCCAGAAACGCAGCCTGCTGACAAGCAGGAACAGCCGGAGGAGGCAAGTGAGGTTGTATTGGAACAGCTGGACGAAAGTCCGCAGGTGATACGCCGCATCAGCGGCAAGCAGCGACGGGCATCGTTGGAGGAATACAAGGAATCTTTTCTCACCGTTCCGTCCATCGAAGACCGCAAGCCCGTGTTCCTCAGCCGTAGCACGCGCGACGCCCTTGACCGCATCGTCCGCATGTTCGGCGAGCGCAGGATGAGTGTGTCGGGACTGGTGGAGAACATCACCCGGCAGCACCTTGCCACCTACGGGGAAGACATCGAGGCATGGCGTAAACTCTGAAAATTAAGAAGTGGATTGACGGGGCGCAATTCAGAGTTACTCTGAACCAATCCAACGGAGTTTTGAGGGGAGCAAGTTTGTGTTTCGGGCATACCGAAACCTCCTGCTCCCACTCCCAAACTCCGTGTAAGCCGCATCCCGTTGGTCTAATGAGTATCTGTACTATAAATAGTAATAAAGAATGGAACAAAAACAAAAATCCAATCGAAGGAACAAGGGAGGTCGTCCCAAGAAGGGAGCGGCTGACAAGCTGAAATACCGCCTCACGGTGAAGATGGCGACATCGGACTACTACACGCTGAAAGGCAAGGCACGAAGTGCGGGCATGTCCGCTGGGGAGTTCCTGCGCGGCTGCATGAGGGACGGGCAGGTGAAGGAACGGCTCACGCCGGAGCATACGGGTTACATCCGCCAGCTATGCGGCATGGCGAACAACCTCAACCAGCTTGCGCACAAGGCTAACGCGGCAGGCTTCGCCACCGTGAGATTGGAATGCCGTGTGCTGGTAGCACGCATCGAGGAACTGCTTAATCGAATACTCCTATGATAGCCAAAATCGTCAAGGGAAGCAACTTCAAGGGTGTGGTAAGCTACATTCTTGACAAGGAAAAGGACGCTAAAATCCTCGTCTGTGACGGCTTGTTCGCCGAGAATAAGGAGACAATAGCGGGCAGCTTCGAAGCACAGGCAAGGATGAATCCGAGGGTAACGAAGCCTGTCGGACACATCGCATTGGCATTCTCCAAGGAGGACGAACATCGCCTGACCGACTGCGCAATGGCAGGGATAGCATTGGAATACTTGAAAAAAATGGGGATAACCGACACGCAAATCCTCATCGTGCGCCATTTCGACAAGGAACATCCGCATGTGCATATCGCCTTCAACCGCATTGCCAATGACGGCAGGACAATCAGCGACCGCAACGAGCGGATACGCAGCACACGCATCTGCAAGGAACTGACGCGGAAGTACGGCCTGTACTTTGCCGACGGCAAGGAACAGGTGAAACGCCACCGTCTGAAAGAGCCGGACAAGACCCAATACGAGCTTTATTCCATCCTTAAATCGGAAGTGTCAAGATGTGGAAACTGGCGGCAGTTAATGGCTAATTTAGAGAAACAAGGCGTGGAAGTGCAGTTCAAGTACAAGGGCTGTTCGGACGAGGTGCAGGGGGTCGTATTTTCCAAGAACGGATATTCGTTCAGCGGCTCCAAGATTGACAGGAGGCTCAGCTATTCCAAGATAGATGCGGCATTGAATGCCAACCGTCATGAGGAACGGCAGAGAATGGCGACCAACCAAACGGCAGACCACGAATACCCCATGCAACAACCTCCGCAATATGAGCCAAGAAGCAATGATGACTTGTACAGCGGTTCCATCGGCTTGTTCATGCCTGCCAATGCAAACGCACAGGCGGATGAGAACTATTTCGAGGAACAGCTAAAACGTAAGAACAAGAAAAAGAAACAACGTAAAATAAGATTCTAAATATGGATAATAATGAAGTTTATGCACTCTTCGAGGACATCAAGAATGGCTTAAAGAGTATCAACAGCAAATTGGAGAACGCTCCAAAAGTAAGTAACAGCCAATCAGGAGAACCAGCTCCTGTAATGGATTTGGCTCCCATAAAGGACTTGTTCGACAGTTCCGCGAAGGAGCATCAGGCTCAGACCAAAGCCATGCTGACCAAGTATGCGGAAGCGGAAGTAAAGACATCGAACAGGATTGCACCTGTTGCGTGATTTGAGAGAAATGTTTGTCCGAAATTCGGAAGAACGGACGGACGAACCGCAGGAGCATATTCACCGCCACATCTTTGACGTCATGTCCAACAAGGCCTTTTCTCTTTTGGTCGGCATGGGTGTCATGTGCAGCCTATCCATCTGGGGCAACATCGAGCTTTGGCAGTCCAAACGCCAATATGCAGACGATGCCTTGAAATTCCGCGTCATTCGCTTATGGGGAGGATGCGATGCGAAGCGCATCCTTTGGCTGAATGATGTGTTTGACATCCGACGTGACGAGGAAACCATTGACTGGCTGCGCCAAGAGGCTGATGGCTATGACAGAAACTTGAAATCTGTTTCGGACAGCCTGATGCAGGAGAAGTTAAAGGTGAAATAATAAACGGTATGGCATAACCTACTTTGAAGAAAACGGTTATGCCATACTTGTTTCGTTTCACTATATTTAATTTGCACTCCGATATTCATTCGGCGTACACCCCGTCTGCTTCTTGAACCATCGGCTGAAATGCTGCGGATATTGGAAACCCATCTCGTAGGCAATCTCGCTGACCGTCTTCGAGGTGTTGAACACGTGTTCCTTGGCCGTTTCCAAGGTCTTCTGCTGGATATGCTTCAAGGCGGACATTCCCGTCTCTTTCTTTAGCAAGTCGCTCAGGTAGTTGGGGGAAAGGCAGAGCTTGTCGGCACAGTATTGCACGGTGGGCAGCCCTTCCGAGGCAGGTTTGCCGGAATGGAAATATTCATCTAATAAGGTCTCGAAGCGGGCGAGGATGTCGCTGTTCAGGTTCTCGCGGGTGATGAACTGACGGTCGTAGAAACGCTCGCAATAGTCAAGGAGCAACTTGATGTTGTCGGCGATGAGTGCCTTGCTGTGCTTGTCCACCGGGTATTGCAGTTCCTCCTTGATTTTGACCAGACAATCAATGACCGTCCGCCGCTCCTGCTCCGAGAGGTGGAGGGCTTCATTGGCGTTGTATGAGAAATAGGAATAGTCTTTCATCAGTCCCGCAAGCGGCGTCTTGCGCAGAAATTCCGGGTGGAAGCACAACGCCCATCCTTCGGGCTGGTGCAGCTTGCCGTCATCTTCCGAACCCATCACCTGACCGGGGGCAATGAACAGCATCGTGCCCCGCTGGTAGTCGTACATGCTGCGTCCGTATTTCAAGTTTCCGCAATCCGCGTCTTTCAGCAACACGGTATAAATGCTGTACAGTTTCCGCCCGAAATGCAACGGCTTGGCTTCCCGTGCGTCTATCACGCAGACCAGCGGATGGCGCGTCTCCACGCCGAAATAATCGTTGTATGCCTGCACCGAGTCTATCTTCAATAAATCGCTCATCGTTATTTCTCCTTTCTTTCCAATACCCTTATCACTTTGCACGGATTGCCCACCGCCACGCAACGGGAGGGGATGCTCTTTGTCACTACACTGCCTGCACCGATGGTCGTGCCTTCGCCAATTTCCACTCCCGGCAGGATGGTCACGCCGCCTCCAATCCATACTTTCGAGCCAATCTTGATAGGACGGATGGTCGCCTTTCCTGCTGTGCGCTCCTCCGGGTCAAGGGGATGGTTGGTCGTATAAAAGCGCACGTCCGAGCCCACATACACGTCATCGCCGAACTCCACGCCGCCAGCAGGCTGGAAGGTGCAGTTGAAATTGATGAACACGCGGTGGCCGAAGCGCACGTAGTCCTTGCCGTAATTGCAATGCAGGGGCGCGAAGATGGTCACGTCGTCCATAGGTCTGCCAAACACTTCTTCCAAGATGCGCTTGTCCCCGGTCGTGTTGAACTGCATCAGGAGGCGCATCGTGCGCATCCGTTCCTCTATCTGTTCCTTGTCCCATGCAAGGTATTCTTTTTCGGGTAATAAATTCTTTTCCATCTGATTACTACTTGTTTGATATCGCAAAATTAGCCAAAATCTCTCATTCCTAAAGTACAAAAAACTACGATTTGACAACCAAAATCACAGAAAACGTATTCTCCGTTTCCCATAGCTACGAAATTGGTTGTCCTATCTGTGGTTCAGGTAGGGGCAGGAGAATGATTGCGGGATAACTTTGCAGCAGAAAATTATAAAAGACTGGAAAGATGAAAGCAATCGGATTATTATCAAGCATTTTCCTTGCCTTATTCTGTATGGCAGGAACAATGGAAGCGCAAGAAAACGGAATCCTGTTGAGCGAAAAGCAGCGGCAAGTGGCAGCTATCAGCTTTACACAACGCAAGGCGACCAAGAGAGACTGAAAACAGCCCTGTCCGCCGGATTGGATGCCGGGCTGACGGTGAACGAGACGAAGGAAATACTCGTGCAACTTTATGCCTATTGTGGTTTTCCGCGCAGTATGAGCGCGCTCGGCACATTGATGTCCGTATTGGAAGAACGTAAGAATAAAGGTATAAATGATGAGGAAGGCAAACTGCCTTCTCCGCTGTCGGAGCGGAACAGCGTGGAGTTCGGTGCAGCCAACCAGCGCAGGCTGTTCGGCAGGGATGCGCAGGGAACGGTATTGAAGTTCGCGCCCGCCATCGACGAGTATTTGAAAGCACACCTGTTCGGCGACATCTTCGGGCGCGACAACCTCGACTGGCAGACGCGCGAGCTTGCCACGGTAGCCGCCCTCGCCGTGCGTCACGGGGTGGACAACGAACTGCGGGCGCACATCGGCCACGCCAAGACCAACGGGCTGACCGACGGACAGATAAACGAGATACTGGCTATGGCACGGCGGTGCGAGAACGGCCTGGTGCTGACGGAAGCACAGGAGCCGCCCAAGACCTTCAAAGCAGACCCGAATATCAAAGTGGAAAAGGTATTTTATAAAAACAGGTATGACATTACGCTGGTTGCCGATATGTATCTGCCTGCCGACTTTGACAGTGCCAAGCGATACGCTGCCATCATCGTGGGGCATCCTTTCGGGGCGGTCAAGGAACAATGTGCTGGGCTGTATGCGCAGGAAATGGCACATCGGGGATTTGTCGCATTGGCTTTCGATGCCTCTTATCAGGGAGAAAGCGGCGGAACGCCCCGCCATATGGTGTCGCCGGATGCGCTTGTGGAGGATTTCAGTGCGTCGGTGGACTACCTCGGCATCCAGCCGTTCATCGACCGCAACCGTATCGGCGTGATAGGCATCTGTGGCAGCGGAGGCTTCTCCGTCTGTGCCGCCTCGCTCGACCCGCGCATCAAGGCGTTGGCCACGGTCAGTATGTACGATATGGGACGCGCCACCCGTAACGGGCTGGGGGATTCGATGACGGACGAACAAAGGCGCAAACTCTTGGAGGATGTGGCTGAACAACGCTGGAAGGAAGCCGAAGGCGCGGAACCGCTTATCCGTTTCGGAACTCCTGAAAAGCTGCCCGAAAACGCCTCACCTGTGCAAAAGGAGTTCTTCGGCTATTACCGCAACAAGGAGCGCGGCTACCATCCCCGTTACCTCGGCACATGCTACACCAGTCAGGCGGCACTGATGAATTTTTATCCGTTTGCTATGATTAAGGAGATTTCTCCCCGTCCGGTCTTGTTCATTGCCGGGGAGAACGCCCACTCCCGCTATTTCAGCGAGGATGCCTACAAGCAGGCAAATGAACCGAAAGAATTATATGTCGTGCCTAATGCCAACCATGTGGACTTGTACGACCAAACGGACAAGATTCCGTTTGACAAGCTGACGGACTTCTTTACCCAATACTTGCAATAATAATCATTCTAAATATAAGAGCATCATGAAGAAAGAAAATGACAACCGTACAGAAATGAGCCGCCGGGGGATTCCTGAAAGCGGCGGCGTTGACAGGGGCGGCACTCTGCGTGTCCCCGGCATTGGAAAAAAGTTCAGGCGGCGGAACGGGCCATCGGCAAGGCATCCGCCAAAGACATCCCGGCTGGAATGGCGGCAGTGCGCAAACAAAGGACTTTGGGCAAAGGCAAAGCAGCCTTCACCGTGTCGGCGATGGGCTTCGGCTGTATGGGCTTGAACTACCACCGCAGCGAACATCCCGACGAAGCGGCCTGCATCCGCTTGGTACACGAAGCCATCGAACGGGGCGTAACCCTCTTTGACACCGCCGAGAGCTACGGCCCCTTCACCAACGAGGTGCTGATGGGCAAGGCGTTGAAAGGCTATACCGACCGTGTGAGCGTCACCTCCAAGTTCGGCCACAAGTATGTGAACGGGGTGCAGGTGAAGACCGAGGAGGACAGCAGCCCCGCCAATATCCGCAAGGTGTGCGAGAACTCCCTCCGCAGCCTTGGCGTGGAGAAACTGGATATGTTCTACCAGCATCGTGGCGACCCGAACACGCCCATTGAGGTGGTGGCGGAAACCATTGCGGAGCTTATCAAGGAAGGCAAGATACTCCATTGGGGGCTGTGCGAGGTGAATGCCGACACCATCCGCCGCGCCCACGCCATTTGCCCGATTACTGCCATCCAAAGCGAATACCACCTGATGCACCGCGCACGGTGGAGGAAAGCGTCCTGCCACTGTGCAAGGAGTTAGGCATCGGCTTCGTGCCATACAGCCCCATCAACCGGGGTTTCCTCGGCGGTCTTATCAACGAACACACGAAGTTCAGCCCCAACGACAACCGCCAGACGTTGCCACGCTTCCAGCCCGAAGCCATCCGTCAGAACCTGCGCATTGTGGAAGTGCTAAACCAATTTGGACGGACACGCGGCTATACTCCGGCACAAATCGCCTTGGCGTGGCTGATGCACAAGGGCGATTTCATCGTGCCCATCCCCGGCACTACGAAGCTGGCGCACCTCGAAGAAAACCTCCGTGCCACGGAGATTACGTTCTCGCCCGAAGAGATGCAGGAATTGGAAACGGCGGTGTCTGCCATTCCCGTTGTAGGCAGCCGGTATGATGCGTTGCAGGAATCGAAAGTACAGAAATAATACAAGGATAGTGCTATGAAGTCCATTTTGATACTATGTCTGTTGTTCCTGCTTGCCGGGTGCAGCGGAAAAGACAGAGATGTCCTGATGATTGCCGAGCAAGGCAGCTTCGCCGTGGGCGGCACGGTGCTGAAAGATTCCGTGGGGCATACCTACCATGGCGACCATGCCTACGTGTTCTATCAGAAGCCCGTGGATGCCCGGAAATATCCATTGGTATTTGCTCACGGAGTGGGCCAGTTCAGTAAGACGTGGGAGACCACGCCCGACGGACGGGAGGGTTTCCATAACATCTTCCTGCGCAAAGGCTTCCCTGTCTATCTTGTTGACCAACCACGAAGGGGCAATGCCGGACGGAGTACGGAGACCGTTACCATTTCGCCAGCCTTCGATGAAGAACTATGGTTCAACCGCTTCCGCGTGGGCATTTGGCCGAACTATTTTGAGGGTGTGCAATTCAGCCGCGACCCTGAAACGCTCAACCAGTATTTCCGACAAATGACCCCGACCATTGGCACGATAGACCTCGACCTTTATTCCGATGCGTATGCCGCCCTGTTCGACAAGATAGGCCCTGCCGTCTTTGTCACCCATTCGCAGGGAGGCGGCGTAGGCTGGCTGACGCTTCCCAAAACGAAGAATATCCGTGGAATCGTCGCCTTCGAACCGGGTACAAACGTGCCTTTCCCCGCAGGGCAGATGCCAGAGGAAGGGAAAGTTCTGACACTCTCCAAGAAAACGGAAGGTGTGGAAGTACCGATGGAAACATTCAAGAAGTTTACTCGAATACCTATCCTCGTGATTTACGGCGATAACCTGCCTGAAACGGATGAACGTCCCGAACTGTACGAATGGACGCGCCGCCTGCATCTGATGCGCAAGTGGGCGAAGATGCTCAATGACTTGGGCGGGGACGTGACGGTTGTCCATCTGCCCGAAGTAGGGCTGCACGGCAACACGCACTTCCCGATGTCGGACTTGAACAATCAGGAAGTGGCGAAATTGATATACAAATGGTTGCACGAGAAACAATTGGATTAAAACGGTAAATATATGGACAGGCGAAATTTTATAAAGGCTGCAGGATTAGCAAGCGGGGCAATATTTCTATCAAACAGGCTGTCCGGAACTACCCTAAACCCGACTGAAAATCCCCATAAGCCCGTTCTTCATAATGGGGTATTGAATGGAGTATGCGATTTGCACATCCACGCCGCACCGGACATAAAGGAACGGACTGTAAATGAATTGGAATTGTGCAGGACTGCCAAGGAGACAGGTTACAAGGCGGTGATGTTCAAGTCCAATGTCTGGTCTTGCCATGACCGCGCTTACATAGTGCGTCAGGCACTACCCGGATTTGCGTGTTTCGGTTCCCTTGTAATGAATCTTGCATTCGGTGAAAGAGTAAACATCCATACTGCAAAGCAGGCACTGAATACATCCGGTAACTTGTGCCGATGTATCTGGATGCCTACACAAGACGCATCCTATCCGCCGTTAGCGGAAGCCGGACATACAGGAAAAACCATACTGGTTGCCGACACTGCCGGAAAAATATTACCGGAAGTAGTGCAGGTGATGGAGTTATGCGCAGAGGCCGACATCATTTTCGCTACCGGACATTCCTCGCCTGACGAATCTCTTGCTATGGCACGGACGGCGAAGGAAATAGGCTTGAAACGGTTTGTGATCACCCATGCCAACTCCCGGATTTGGAAACTCACGCACGACCAAATACGGCAAGCTGTAGATTTGGGCGCATGGATAGAATACTGCTACCTGCCACGCTTGTGGGGGCCGGGAACGGGACTTCCCAATATGGAACGGCAGACGAAGGAGGAATTCCTGTCATACATCCGGCTTGTTCCTGAGCGGAGCTTTGTCAGCACCGACCTTGGTTCTGCCGGATTGCCTGACCCGGTGACAGGTATGGGAATGTGCATCGAAGAAATGGCTTCATCGGATGTACCGCAACAGGAAATAGCCATGCTGGTACGCAAAAATCCGGCATGGCTTCTCAATTTAACTGAATGAATATGGACAGAAGAAAATTCATAAAGACTGCCGGGCTTGCAGCCGGAGCGACTTTGCTTTCAGGAATAGGCTTGGCAGAAGTGACAACAGAAAAGACCAAGAGTATGAAAATAGTCGTATTGACAGGAAGTCCGCGCTTGAACGGGAACACCAATCACATGGCATCCCAATTCATAAAAGGGGCGGAGGAAGCCGGACACGACGTGTACCGCTTCGATTGCACAAGGCATAAAGTGGCGGGCTGCATCGGTTGCAACGCCTGTGGCATGAACGGGGACTGCTTTATGCAGGATGATTTCTCGGAACTGCGTCCGCATCTGTTGGAGGCCGATATGGTGGTGTTCGTCACACCCATGTATTATTTCGGCTTTTCCTCGCAGTTGAAAGCTGTGATTGACCGCTTTTATGCCATTAACGGCAGGATAAAAGGGGCTGCCAAACAAGCGGCTTTCATCATGGCGTATGCCGATACAGACCCGAAAGAGGCGGAACCGATGGTGTCCCATTACAAGACCCTGCTGAATTATCTGGGCTGGAAAGACAGGGGCATGGTCATCGCTCCCGGAATGTGGCCTGCCGGAGCCGTGCAGAATACGAAGTACAGCCGTCAGGCATACAAATTGGGCAAGAGTTTATAGAAAGATGTTCAACCGTTTTAATCTTGAATAATGATGTTTGGAATAGGAACACAAGAGATAATCTTCATCGTACTGATAGTCCTGCTGTTTTTCGGCGGCAAGAAAATACCCGAACTGATGAAAGGTCTGGGCAAAGGGGTGCGCAGTTTCAAGGAAGGCGTGAAAGGCGTGGAAAACGACCTTGACATAAAGGATGATAATCCTGTCAAATGACAATATGGAGCAGGCGGCTGAGAAAACTCAAATCGGCGAGATGTCTTTTTGGGAGCATTTGGATGTATTGAGGGCTTCCCTGATAAAGATTGCCATTACGACTGTGCTGTGCGGCATCGTGGCATTTCTGTTCAAGGAAGAAGTGTTCTCGGTCATTCTTGCTCCCAAAAGCGACTCGTTCATCACCTACCGCCTGTTCAGCCATATTGCGGAATGGGCTACCGGAACAGGCAATCCGGCCTTTTCCGTCCAGCTTATCAACACCGGACTGGCGGAACAGTTTGTCATCCATATGAAAACATCCGTCTATATCGGTTTCCTGCTTTCATCTCCCTATACCTTGTACCTGTTGTTCCATTTCATTTCTCCCGCATTGTACGAGAATGAGAAGAAATACTCCTTGCGTGTGGTTGGGAGTGGATATGTAATGTTCATTTTGGGGGTACTGCTCAGCTATTTCCTGATATTCCCGTTGACATTCCGTTTCTTGGGAACTTATCAGGTCAGCAGTGATGTCGCCAATATGATAACGCTTCAGTCCTATATGGGAACACTGCTGATGATGAGTATCTTGATGGGCATCGTGTTTGAATTGCCCGTGTTGTGCTGGCTGTTGGGCAAACTCGGCATATTGTCCGCCGGATTCATGAGACGTTTCCGCAAGCATTCAGTCATCGTTATCCTGATAATCTCCGCCATCATCACTCCGACATCGGACATATTCACTCTTTCATTGGTGGCATTACCCATCTGGATGCTTTATGAAGTCAGTATTCTGATTGTCGGAAAATCAAAAGGGAACAAGAAAGATGAGATTTGAACAAAAGTTACAGGTTAGAATTGCTCTCGGATATGTTGTAATGCTCGTTGTTGGGATAATCATGATTGCCATTATGTTACACGAGCGTAAACGGATACATAAAATAGAAGCAGAGACTGAGGATATTTGTCAAGTGAGCCGCGACATCAACACCGTCCACCGCCGCATCACCCGGCTTACCCTGCTTGGCGAGGGTGTCATCGGCTGGGACGAAGCGGACCGCCGCCACTACCACGCCCAACGTCTGCGTGCCGACAGCCTGCTGCAAGCCTTGAAACCCCAATGCACGGCGTATGTGCATACGGCACAGATAGACACGCTCCGCTCGCTATTGGCAGACAAGGAAGCCCACCTGCTGCACATCGTAGAAGCGGTGGAACGGCAAGGGGACGCGGACAGCCTCTTGGTGAACCACTTGCCAGACGTGGCGAGGCGTGCCACCCGTGTGCGCACCGTCATACAGAAAAAGAAAGGCATTGCGGGATTCTTCGGAGGCAAGAAAACCGTACAGGTGTTCCCTTCTGCCAAAGAATTGCATGATTTCAGCGACAGCCTGATAACCCTTCAACAAGAACAGACGGCGGAAATGGAAGCATACGCTGACAGCCTGCGCAGCCGCAACCGGGCATTGAACACAGAGTTGAACCGACTAATACGCGACCTCGATACACAGGCACAAAAAGCCTTTACGGAACGGGAACGAAAGATTGCAGAAGCGCAGACAATGTCCGTGCGGCTGTTCACCATTACCATATCCGCCGCCATAGTGCTACTGTTCCTCTCCTACCTTGCCATCCATCGGGAGATGAAACGCAACGCCGATGAAAAGAAGCAACGTGAAAAACTCATCGACGAATTGCAGGAAAGCAACGAGAAAAACAGGCGGTTGATACGGTTTCGTCGCAATCTCATCCAGAATGTCACCCACGAACTTCGCACCCCACTGACCGCCATCAGTGGCAACGCCGAACTGCTGCTGAACGATGCAGAAGTAGACAACCGTATGCGCCATGCACAGACCATCCACGATGCCGCCGGACGCATGGCAGGGATGATTAACAGCCTGCTTATGTATTTCCGATTGGACAGCGGCAAGGAAACGCCTGTCGTCAAGCCATTCAAGCTATGCTCCATCGCTGAGACTTTGGCAACAGAGTTTGAGCCATTGGCAAAGAACAAGGGACTCAACTTCAATATTGAAGGAGAAACGGACGAGATAGTGAGCGGAGACAAGAATCGCATCCTTAGCATCGGCGGCAACCTGCTATCCAACGCTATCAAATTTACACAAAGCGGAACAGTCACATTAAGCACCTATTATACGGATGGCACATTCACGTTGTCGGTATCGGACACTGGAACGGGAATGACAAAGGAACAGCAACAGCGGATATTCACCCCGTTTGAGCGGCTGGGCAACGCCGTGACGGAGGACGGTTTCGGATTAGGGCTTGCCATCGTCAATGATACAGTAAAACTGCTAAAAGGAAGTATTAAGGTGGAAAGCGAACCGGGCAGTGGAAGCCGCTTCACCGTAAGCCTGCCCTTGTCCAAGGCGGAGGAAACGGCTTCTGTTGAAAAGAAACAAGACAGCCATGCATCACTTTTCGGTTACCACATATTAGCGATTGACAACGATGTCCTGTTGCTCAATATGCTTCACGATATGTACAGGCAAAATGGCGTGGAATGCGACGCCTGCCAAAGCGTGGATGAACTGACAGACCTGATGCGCACGAAGGACTACGACTTGCTGATAACCGACTTGAAGATGCCGGAAGTAAACGGCTACGAAGTATTGGAACTGTTGCGCACGTCGGAAATCGGCAACTCGCAGACTATCCCCATAGTAGCCGCCACCGCCGCAGGCTATGTGGAGGAAGAAGAACTGAAAAGGAAAGGTTTTGCCGCCGTGCTGTACAAGCCCTATTCCATAGACGAACTGCTTGCCGTTACGGAATGTTGCATCAAGCGGAACAAGACAAGCCGCATAGACCTTTCACCCCTTCTCGCTTTCGGCGACAAGCGTAGCATATTGGAAAAGCTGGCGACCACGACACAATCCGATATGGACGAAGTGCGCAAGGCGGCGGAAGCCAAGGACATGGAGGCGTTGGATAACTGGGTGCATCATCTCAGAAGCTCGTGGATGCTGATAAAGGCGGAACAGCCGCTGAAAGTGCTGTATGATGTTATCCATAGGGAGAGCATATCGGATGAAGAATTGAGTGCAGCCATCGGTACTGTATTGGCACAAGGCAGACTGATTGTAGATTTGGCAAGGAAGGAGGCGGAACGATGGGACGGGTAATCGTGATAGAGGACAACCACATATTTGCCGACTATGTGTGCCGTCTGTTGGCAAGCAAAGGCTTCCAAAGCGTCAGCACCTTTAACTGCAACGGCGCACGGAAACTGTTTGCCAAGATGCAGGAGGACGACATCGTGCTTGCCGACATGCGCCTGCCCGACGGTGACGGCATCGCCTTGCTGGAAGAACTGCGGAAACAAGGCAGGAACAATCCCTACATCGTCATGACGGAGCATGGCGAAATTCCCATCGCCGTCCGGTCGTTGAAATTGGGCGCAGAGGACTTCATTCCCAAAGACCTTTTGGAGATGAACCTGCCGTCACTGCTCCGCAGTTTGCAGAAAAGGATGGAACGGCAAGACGCACCCATTCTTGAACGAACAAGCGGAGCGTTCAAAAAGATATATGACAAGATAAGGCTGGTCGCGCCCACCAACATGAGCGTCCTGATACTGGACGAGAGCGGCACGGGCAAGGAACACATTGCCGAGAAGATACACGCAAGGAGCAAACGGACGACGGGGCCTTTCGTACCCGTGGACTGCGGCCTGCTCTCAAAGGAGCTTGCAGCATCCGAACTGTTCGGACACGAGAAAGGGGCGTTCACGGGAGCCGAAAGCAAGAAGCAAGGCTTCTGGGAGGAAGCCGCCGGAGGCACATTGTTCCTCGATGAGATAGGCAACCTGCCGCAGGAAGTGCAGCAGATGCTGCTCCGCGCGTTGGAAGCCAAACGGTACAGACCCACAGGCGGCAGCAAGGACAAGAAAGCCGATGTCCGCATCATCGCCGCCACCAACGAGGACTTACAGACCGCCATCGCCGAAAAGCGTTTCCGTGCCGACCTCTACCAACGTCTGAAAGAATACACCATACAGATACCCCCGTTACGGGAATGCCGTGAGGACATAATGCCACTGGCAGACTTCTTCCTGCAACTTGCCAACGATGAATTTGAAAAGCAGGTGAAAGGCTTTGACGCGGAGGCAAGAAAACGGATGCTCGCCTATACGTGGGGCGGCAACGTAAGGGAACTGAAACGGGTCGTGCGCATGGCGGTGCTGCATACCGAAGGCGATACAGTCACGGCAGATACATTGGAATTTGATGAAATGCCGTTGGCGGCTGACGATTCATTGGCATTGGACGATATGGAGAAGAAACAAATCATCCATGCCTTGGAACAAGCAAAAGGCAACCGCACATTGGCTGCGGCATTGCTCGGCATCGGGCGTACTACGTTGTACAACAAGATGAAAGCATATGGGATAGAATAATATATCAGATATTTTGCGCTCAATTCGAAAAATATGTCAAGATTTAGATTATTTCTGAATTCTATTTGCTACTTTTGCATCAGTTGATTGACTTATTGGAGATAAGCAGAATGGCGAAGCTCGGTGGTTTCTAAACCATTACCTATTCTTTTTTGACTGATGGTAACTTTCTGATTTACAGTTGTATTTTATTTAGTGCAACATTTGTAAAGGCGGCGAAAATAAAAACATCACGGACTACGGTGATTCGCTCCAGAGAAAATTCCTTGTGGTAGATGGTCAGCAGTTCATCCATAGTAAGAAACTCACGGATTACTTCTTTTTCGTGAAACTTGATACCGATAAACGGATCTTTGGCTATCCATTCATTAGCCAGTGCCAGATTGGTAATCTTCTTCAGACATTTCATATAACGGATGACGGTATTCTGCTGACATTCCTTTTCAGTCTTCAGATAAAATTCAAAGGCACGTACTAGTTCACCGTTGACTTCCGCCAGCGGCAGATCATCCTTTCCGTATTTCTGTCTGATAAGTTCGGCAAGATAGCGCTTGCAGCTTTCATAACGGCGAACGGTAATCAGGGCATAGTCTTTACCGACCAGGGCACGGCATTGGTCATTGTGTTCCTGCATGGTGCCGATGAGGGTGCGGACCACTTCCGGTTCTTTGTCCTGCCCGAAAAATATTTCCTGTAACAGACGCGCTGTTATAGGCTGGTTCTGTTCTTCCAGTTCACAAAAAATCTGATGTAATTTGATTCTCGCATTTTCGATATAGGCATTCAGATCGCATGATTTGCGGCTTTTGCCTCGGGCGGATTCCTTTGCCTGACTCCAGAGAGACGGGTCAATGCTTTTGCGGATGTTGTTTTCAACTCGCGTACCATCTACAGTGATACGCATACACACGGATGCTTCTCCGTTTTTCAGCAGCTTGGTCTTCTTCAAGAAGAAAAGCACATTGAATGAACTTCTTTTCATTTTCCTACAGTTTTTAGTTTGGACAAAAGTAGGAAACCGACCACGTTTTCTTGATACGCAAAACATTGAAAATAAGTAAGAAAGACTCTAATTCGGTGGAGATTTTTGCTCCACCTTTTATCTCCACCTTTTGCTCCACCTCGAACGGTAATATTTTGCCGTTTTTTGCGTGCCTGGGGAAAACAAAAAATCCCGATTTCGCTTGGAAATCAGGATTTTACTGTCTTTTGCTTTTCTTCAAAGTGGTGCCACCAGCAACCGAAAATCGGTTTGTATAGCACTATTTCTCAATAAGTTATATCTTTATCACGATGTTAGTCCCTTGAATAAGGTTTTCACAGCTTTGCACCGTTCGACATTAGTTTGTATCTTGGGTACGATTTCTGAATACAAAGATAGTGATTAAGAAGTAAAAAAAACAAATAAGTATTAACGAATAATCTTGCCAACTTCACATAGTTTTTGAAAAGCAATACTTCCTGATAGTTTTTGGTATCTATTTAATCCTTTTTCTAACCCATTACATAATTCTTGATGTATATATGTTCCGACACTTAAAGCTGGAGTATTGTATAGAGTTTTAGCATATTGTAAATCAAATGTACAAAGTTGTTCTCTATTTTCTCTAATATCAGATACTGTTTGATTTATTCTATTATATTGTTGTAAATAATAAAAAGAGCATTTAGTATTTATTGAATCTTGGATTTTCATTTTGATAAAAATCTGTTGAGTTTTAATTTCTTGAGCTACTTTAAAAAACTTATCTATTGTTTCAAAATCGGAAGCTTTTAGTTTATTAGCAAACATGTGATTATATTTTAACCAACTATTCTCTTCAAAAATAATTCTTGAATAATATAATGGTTGTTCTGACAAACTGTTTCCTACAATCGCTTCCGCTTTCAATGTTTCAATATTTTCTTCAATATCCTGAATTTGAAGCTTCAATATAGTTGCTGCTGCTTGAAGTGCATTTCTTTTATTATTCCAATAGATAATAGCCGTAACACAAACAGTTATTGTCATTATAATAGTTTGTAAAAAATTTGATTCTAAAAAATTTTGTTCCATAAATATCTATTAAATTAATATATAATATCCTCCAGTTTTGGGTGCGCCTTTAAATTCTATCAAATCTTTGTCTTGTAAAATCTTGATATATCGCATAGTCGTTCTTAAACTTTTGTTGATATGCTTACTGATTTCAGAAGCATTTAAGCCGGGAGTAGTTACCAATAGATTGAGAATAGCTTGTTCATTCTCGTTTATAGTATCATTTACTATGTCATTTACTATGCCATTTACTGTGTCATAGTTGGCAGAGTTAGAGATTTGGCGTTTGAATACTGCTGTAAACATCCCCTCTGTGTGAAATTCCGGTTCGGGCAGATTCGCCTCTCTCATGGCTTCCTGCATACGGGGAATACCGGATGCAACTCTTTCAACCAAGTGCATACGGGTAAATAAACCGAATATTAGCGGATTACGTGTCATACTTTTATGTCCGAAATTTTTAGCTACAATAGGTAAAAGTCCTCCGGGATTGGAAATCTCTACTCGGTCGTCAAACATTTCTATCATAATGCTTGCGCCTTGTTCATAGTAATCACGATGTGACAGAGCGTTTATAATGGCTTCTTTAAACACAGTAAGAGGAATTTCCCAAATTTCTTCTCTTGGTCCTGCTCCCTCAATTTTATAGGCTACTTGCAGTTTACTTTCTAGCCATGCCATAGCCTGCAAATATTGCTGGTACAATGAACCTCCGAATGTTTTATCATCTATAATATAGACTTTAGTCGTTCCCTTGAAAAGAACACACCTTGTTACAGCATGTGGAAACTTTCGTTCAGGTTGCTTGCCGAAGAACATCGCTGCACCGTTCTTTGCCGTTCCATTCTCGGTAAACAGTTCCAAGTTTTCAAATATTTGTTTGTCGGGTGTGGATGGACTTAGTTTTGCTTCTGTTCGGAAATCCTTAATCATCTGTTCGTCTGCATCCGTGTAGATATTGAACCAATGGCAGGGTATATGGTCGAAGAAGATTTTGTTACATTCCTGAAAGAAGCTACGCATTTCTTCGGCTGTGCGAAGTTTCTGTGAATTTGCCCCCTCACGCACATAGATAGAACCGGAGAATATATAAGGTTTATCCTTGCCGGACGGAACATCAATCACCCAAACAGTTTTATTCACAATATTTACGGAATACAATTCACAGTGGAGTGCAGGAGATATTTCGCTGATAGAACCTTGAATGGCAGAACGCTTATCGTTTTCTAAGTTAGTATCTACCACTTGTCCGTTATCATCTACTCCAATAAGCAAATATCCTCCGTCTGCATTGGCGAAAGCACATATTTCCTCTGTCAGTTCACGAACTTTTGAAGGTACACGAACTTTAAATTCTACATTGTAGCCTTCTCCGCTATCAATGAGTGATTGTATGTTTTCTGTATTCAGCATGAATTTTATCTTAACAATGCAAATTTACGGATAAATCAGTGAAAACAAAATAGTTGTCATAAATTCCTTTTCCTAAATTCAGAGGGTATGACGCCTTTATATTTTTTGAATAGCTTGTTTAAGTGGCTTTCATCTGTAAAGCCTAATTCAGCAGAAATCTCATTGATTCTCATTTCGCTATGCAATAATCTGTTTTCTACTAACTTCAACTTATATTTGATGATGTATTGTTGCATTGTTTCATTTGTATGCTTTTTAAAATAGCGCCCCAAATAATTTTGCGAGATGCCAAAATGCTGACTAATAGTGTCTGCCTTTATTTTATCGGGATTATATATATTGTTTTGGATATATTGCAAAATATCTAATGTCTTTTCCTCTGAACGTTCATCAATCTTTTCAGGCAGATACTTGGCTATGTTACGAGTAACGATGACTATCAATGTATTTATTAATTGTTGTATCAGTTCTTTGTTATACAAATCTTGATTTACATATTCTCTTATAAGAGCTTCTATTATAGACTTTATAAGCGGTTTATCCGTGATGTTTTTTAAGATACAACCCGGTTGATGATTGGCATGTTGAAGAATAAATTCTAAGTTCTTAATATTTTTAGTTCCAAAGAAACCAGAATGAATATATATATCATTAAAACGAATGAAAAAGAATTTTGTAGTAGTATGAATATCAAAAGAATGGCAATCTTGAGGGGTTATTAGAAACATATGTCCCTCATGATAATCAAATTTATTATTATTGATGCATTGTAAACCTGTTCCGGAAAGGATATAAACTAATTCAAAAAATGTATGTTCATGCTCTTTAAGAGGAGATTCTTCGAGCTCTTTTACGCTGATTTCAAACGGCTGATGTAGATTTTCCTTTTTCATGTTGCAAATATACTGTATTTAGGAAAATATATACTAAAAACAAAGAATGAAATCGGTATAATTTTGCTCTCTGAAATAATCTTTTAATTTATATATGAATTATGAACTTCTTAGAATTAGTAAAAGAACGCCATTCTGTTAGGCATTATGCACAGCAAGTGGTAGAAAAAGAAAAACTGGACTACATTTTGGATTGTGCTCGTTTGGCTCCTTCGGCAGTCAATAAACAACCGTGGACATTTATTGTAGTACAGAGCGATTCCCAAAAACAGAAATTAGCTAAGTGCTATCCGGCAAAATGGTTTACGGAAGCTCCTGTATATATTGTTGTCTGCGTAAATACTGATATTGCATGGAAACGACAGTTTGATAATAAAAACCATGCTGATATTGACGGGGCTATAACTACTGAGCATATTTGTTTAGCAGCAGCAGAACAAGGGTTAGGAACTTGTTGGGTATGCAATTTTGATGTTGCGATGTGTAAGGAAAATCTTGATTTAGAAGCATATATTCAACCTATAGCAATAATTCCCATTGGCTATCCAATCAGCAAAGAACATCAACTATCTACGAGAAAGGAAATTAATGAAATTGTTTCATATATATAAATTAGGAAATGAAAAAGAAGATATTATTTGTTGTTACCAGCCATGATAGATTGGGAAATACCAATAATCCAACAGGTTATTATTTATCAGAAGTAAGCCACCCTTGGTCTGTTTTGATAAGTGCTGGGTATGAGATAGATTTTGTAAGTCCCAAAGGTGGTAAAGCTCCAGCAGAAGCAGTCGATTTGACAGATGAAATAAATAAAGCGTTTTGGGAAAACTCGGTTTATCGATTTAAAATAGAGCATACATTAAATCCCCAAGAAGTTAATCCTGTAGAATACATTGCAGTTTTTTATGCTGGGGGACACGGAGTTATGTGGGATTATCCTAATAACCAAGATTTAGGAAGAATAGCTCAAACAATTTATGAAAATGGTGGTGTTGTAAGTGCTGTCTGTCATGCGCCAGCAGCTTTATTGAATGTAAAATTATCAAATGGAGAGCTGTTAATCAAGGGTAGAAAAATAAATAGTTTCACGAATGAAGAAGAAAAATTCCTTAATACAGATTCAATAGTACCATTTATGCTTGAAACAGAACTAAAAAAAAAAAGAGGTTGCCTTTTTGAAAAATCCGGTTTGTGGAAGTCACATGTTATAGTAGACCATAGAATTATAACAGGACAAAACCCTCAATCTGCCTTAGAGGTGGGAAAAGCTATTTTGCAAGAATTAGAAAATCTATAAAATTGAAGCAATATAGTGAGTTTCTTTATTTTAGGATAATAAGGAATACTCACTATATTCTTAGTTATAGCAATTAATATGAATAAATTATTACAACAGAAGTTTTTTCGATTATTATCGGAATATTCTCAACGTAAAGTTTCTGCATCCGAGTTGATAGAAGCTATTAATGAATTAGCGGCCTATGTAGCCGATTTTAGTATTAATGAGCAGGATTATAGCGTATTACTACGTTATTTCTTCTTTGGCTTGCATCGTCTTAAATCGTACCGTGTGCGGTTTGAGCAAGAAAAAAATGCCCTATTTGCACTTAATTGATGAAGCGATAGGAATTTTAAACACCGAAATTCGCCTTATCGAATGGCGTATCAAGTACCCGGAACAGCTACAGCAACGTACCAATAAGCAAGTCTCTTTCCCCTCTATTTCTCGCTGACAAGACAACCCTTATCAACATCATGGAAATGGTAAGCGGTCTGTTCCTCTCCAAAGACATCGTGTATCAGAACGGCAAGCCCGCCTACTTGGTGGACTTGGCGAAAGCCTTTGAATGGCTGTTCAACATCAGGATAGGCGACTGTTACCAAAATCATGAGGACGTGATAAAACGCAAGCCGGGCAAGCTGACAGAGTTTCTTAATGGACTGGCAGAACTTATCAAAAAGGAACATGACAAGAAAGGGTACAGATAACCAAAGGTTTAGAATTTATTTATAGGGGATTCCATTAGTTCCCCTATAATTTCTTTGCGCTTGTTTTCTGAACTTTGCTTCATCAATCGATTGACAGACCATAATGTATAATCGGAAAAATGAAGCAATCATGTATATAGAGAATGACGATTTCAGCGTATGGATGCAAAAGCTGTACGCCAAACTGGAAGAACTCTGCAAGGATGTACGGGTACTGCGCAATGCCGACAGGGTGCTGCCCGAAGATGACAACCTGCTGGATAATCAGGACTTGTGCCTGCTCTTCAAGGTGAGTATCAAGACCCTGCAACGCTACCGGGCTATCGGTGCGCTGCCGTACTTCACAATCAGCGGAAAAGTGTACTACAAGGCTTCCGATGTCCGGGAGTTCATCAAGGAGCGGTTCAGCGTCACCACGCTGCGCCAGTTCGAGAAAGAACACTGCACGAAGAAAAAGAAGTGAATTAAAAAGCCGGGGCGGTTCTGCTCCGGCTTCGCTTTTGTTTTATGGCTTGCCTAATTTGTCGGCTTTCTCCCTTAGCTGCTCGGCTTGTTCGTTTAACAGCCTTGCCCGTTCCAACGCTTCCGCCTGTTTCCTGCTACGGTATTCAAACCCTTTTACCGAATCGGTCAGGCTTCGGATGAAAGCGTTATCCCGTTCCCGGCTGAACTTCGTTTCCAGCAAATCAAGGCTGCTGCCGTCTATCTTTCCTTTCATCAGGATATAGCGGTATTTTATATCATTGTCTTGTAACCGCTGCATTCTTTGTATAAAACGCACATTCAATGCAAGCGACACAAGGCAAATGATTATCCCTGCTGAAAGAAGAAAGAACTTAGGCTTCAGATAGGGAGTTACCCGGTATATCAGTTTGTCATGCCATGAAACGGGCGTTGTTTCCCCGGTCGGTGTATCATCAGCCGGGAACAACACCTTTAACCGCTCTTTGAAATATCGGTGCGAGGTCACGATAAGCCCCTTTATATCTTCAAGGTCTTGTTTTTGTTTCTCGGACTGCCCTTTTCTGATATTGCCGATTTGGTTTAGAATCTCCTGCACCGTGTTTTCAGTAATGCCGGATTTGCCCTGCATTTCCGAAATGCGCTGTTCGATAACGTCCAGTCGGTTAATCGTTTCCTCCCGGCTGGCTGGCGTTACCTGCATCTCCTGCCGTTCTTTCAATTCCGTGACCATAGAGAGAAGCCCCTCCAAAATTAAGTTATTTTCCATGTTCCTATAATTTTAAGTGTCGTTTCTTTTGCTTCTTTTTTCTTTCACCGGGATTGTCGGGCGTTTCATCAGCCAGAGAGGACGGGGCGGAGAACAGACCGCCCAAGCCTGCCAGTAACGGACTGTCGGCTTTGCCCGGTGTCTGCGATAGCTCCTGAACAGGTGCGAAAACCATCTGTCGGTTGCTTTCGGTAGTGTTCAACCCCGCATCCCCGAAACATTTATCCAGCTTGGAGAAACTGAAACTGCGGTCTATCTCCGAGCCCTTGAACGTGTATTCGCCTTTGGAAAAGGATATGCCCTGCACTTCGCCAGTCTGTCCCCTGTACTTGAAATGAATCCCGATACCCTTTTCTGCCAGCCGGGTTTGTAACTGCTGCCAGTTCCTTGATTTCCCGATTTCATCCTTTACGGCATTGTAAATCTCGTATTTGGATTTGTCCGGCTCTTTTAAACGGTGCTGCTTTACATGCTCCTTGCCTTTAGCGAAATAAAGCCCGTGTTTGGCTTTCAGCTTCTTGCATACCTGTTCGTTGCGGTACATGTCGTTCCTGTCCGAAATGGTCTTGCCGTTGTTGTCTATACGGTTGAACACGATATGCACGTGCGGGTGTTCCCGGTCTTGGTGGCGCACGATGATGTACTGCGTATCGGTGATTTTCATTTCACGCATGTACTCCTGCGCAAGCTGTATCATTTTCCCGTCTGTCAGCTTGGGTGCGTCCACCGGGGAATAGTTTAGCGCAATATGTCCGACAGGCTTTTTCAGGTCGGGATTCATCCCGGCTTGCAGTATGAAACTGCGTATGATGTCCCGATTGCTTTCCGCCAACACTCCCTCCGCATGAAGCAAAGCAGCCTGTTCCTTGCCGAGTACATAGTTCACGCAGCCTTTAAATCCGCTTCCCTTTTTTATTTTTCCAATCATCCGACAACTGGTTTATGATTTCAACAATCCTGTTCTTGAGTTTCACCAGTTCCACCGCTACCAGTGCGAACCCTCCGGCATTCGCCCGGTGTGCCAGCTGGTTGATGTTGTTGGCTTCACCCGCCAGCTTGCGGATAGTGTCCGCATCCTGCCTGTTCAGCCGGGGTGTCACCTCTGCCGAAACGACCGCCTGCCGGACGTATTCGCTGACGTGCAGCCCGGCTTCGGTGGCTCGCTTCCTGATTGCGTATAACTGTAACTCGGTCAGTTTCGTGCTGACTACCCGGTTCTGCTTGTCTATCCGGCTTTTTGCCGGGCGACCTCCCGGTTTGTTCCTTATCTCTGTCATGTGTTTTTGCTTTTAGGTGGTATCTTAAAAATTGCGACCAACGGGAGAAATTTTCTTTGCTGTCAAGCAAAGCAAGGTGTTTCGGTTTACCGAAACATAACCTTGCTCTCCCTAATCACACAGCCTGCCGTCGGTTCATGCCGCCAGCCTTGCAGGTCACATCCTTAGCCCTCTCTTTCTTTTTTCACCCGGATTTTGTCTGTTGCCCTGCTCCGGCTGGGATATGTTGCCGGGCTGCTTCATCCTGCTTTCAAAGCCCCGATTTTCCGGCTGGCTTGCCTTTATCCCACGCAGATAGTCGTTCAGGTCATTGTGACCGCTGTACAGGTGTGATGCGTCACGTACACGCCATTTGTATTCCTGCCTTATGGCTTCAACCACTTTCCTGCCTGCCTCGTCATTGTCAAGCATACAGTGTATATGCCCGTAATCAGCCAGCGGATATAAGGCTTTATCTACGTTGACGGTGGAGTTCAGGATAACGTAGTCCTGCCAGTCGGTACAGGGCATACCCGGGCTTTTCTGTTGCCGGATAGTGAGGAATGAGAGGAAATCCATAAAGCCCTCGAACACGAAACAGGTATCTCTCGGCTCTCCCTTTTGCCTTATGTGGGTGATGTCTTTCGATGTGCTGCCCTTGAAACGGGGATTGCGAAGCTCGTAACCTCCTGAATCATTTTTGAACGCCAGCGCAAAATAAGGCTTCCCACCGATGCGGTAATACATTTCCTGCACGTATGGGGCTGCCGTTCCGGGGGAAATCCCCCTTTCCAGCAAGTAGCGCATGAGTGCCGGATTCTGTAACGGCTGTATTCTGCGTACCTCTATCGGGCTGGCTACCTGCCTTTTCGTGTCCCTTTCGGGCAGGTCTTTCCCGTGAAAGGAAAAAGAGGCGGTGTCGTCCTGTTCCAGCCGACAGATAGCACCGTAGGCGTTGCACCCGTTCTGTTTCATCACAAGGTCGATGAGCGTCCCGCCCTCGCCAGTTCCGTAGTCACACCATAGATTGGCGTTATAATCCACCTTGAAACTCGGTGTGTTGTCCTCCCGTAAGGGGCTGCGGTACATCCCGTAACTTCCCTTTTCCGTGACGGGCTGGATTCCCAAAGAGTTCAGGTAATCCTTGATACTGATATTGTTGGCTTCCTTGTAGGTCATAATCTTTATTTTTTTATTTAACGATAGTAATAATGAAGCAAGAAGCGAGTAAGAAGAAGCACGGGGCACTACTACATCTATCTTTTTCTTTTTCAACGGATTGTAGTACATGTAGTAACATAGTAATTATTTATCCTTTAAAAAAGGAATAAATATATTCTATATATCATATTGCCGTTTTTTCTCTTTCCCGGATTTTCCAAAAGTTTGGGATTCTATCTTACTTCATACTACATAATTGGTAAACTGTTGTTTATTAGATTGTTATGTGTATATCAAACAATATGTAGAAGCTACTACATTCCGGTTCTACCCGTAATCATCCCCTGTACGGGAAGCCGGAACGGGCTTTATCCTGTACCCGTATACCGGATAATGGTTGTTGTTGATGCGCTTCTGTACCCGCTTGAAACCGATTTTCCGCAATGATTCGCCCAGCCTTTTTTCGGATAGCTGGACGGGGGATATATTACGCAGGTATGCGAGTACCTGTGCCGTTGTCATGAAAAACAGGGCTTCTTCCTCCTCTGTCGGCTTCTCAAAGTATTGTGTCAGCATCTCAAACTCGATTGTCTGTACCTCAAATTCCGCATTTGTCAGGTGCAGTTCTTCAATCTCCGCATCATTGAACCAGTAGCGCACGCCCTGACGGTAGAGGTACATGATTTCGGAATAGACGTTATCCATGCGGATATTTCTGCCGTGGGCTTGTCTATGTGCAGTACCTCGAACGGCAAAAAACGCCTGCTGCCTGTCGGGTCGGTCAGGAACTCGTTGCCGTTCACCGAAGCCATGAAGCTGGCGAGGTGGGGGTATTCCTCGATGTAAATATCATACGGTCTGCGGTATTTCACCGCCGGGGTGGTGATAAGGTTCTTCAATGCGTTCTCGTTCTGCTTGTTGAGTTCCTTTAGCTGGTCGTCAATGTTGATGAACAGGTATTCGGCTATCAGTGTCAGGATGTCTTTGCCCTGCGGGTCTATCTTCCCGGTAAACAGGTAGTTCTTAAGCGGTATCGGGCAAAGGTTGTCCAGCCACCACGATTTGAACTGTCCCTGCCTGTCCCCGGTCAGCACCAAACAAGTATGGTTCTGACACCCCGTGTCGTTCATCGCGTTGGCTACCACGCCGATAAGCCATTTCGTGAAATATTCCTCCCATTTGCCGGGGTTGGCTACCTGTACCGTGTTCAGGAGCCTGCCGATATGCCCGTGTTCGGCAGGATTCAGTAAGGGCAGGGCGTTGAAGTATTCCCGTATGGGATGTACCTTTCTTGCGAAGTCGCTTTCCAGTATGGTACGGATGTTCTCGGCAGAGGTGACGATACCAGCTGTCGCATCCAGCCTGCGCTTGAATGAGTTCAGGACGAATTTCGTAACAGGCTGGTACAAGCCCGAAGAACTTGCAGCCCGGTATTCCGTCCGGTTCTTTTACGGTATTGAACCGGAAATCGTACAGGGCGTTCAGCAGGCTTTCGATGCGCTCGTTCTTTGACTGCCAGCCCTCGATATGCCGTGTTTCATCACCTTTTTTCTTTTTCATCGGGAAGTCTGTTAGAAGCCGGGACGTATTGCTGCTGCATCCATTTTTTGAGTTCCTCCATGTCGAAACGCAGGGTACGCCCACGCTTAACACACGGTATCATCCCCTTACTGGCTAAATGGTACAGGTAATTGACCGAATATCCGGTTATGCCGCTGGCAACGGATATTTTGACTAACACAGGCTCTTTTCCGTCCTGCCGTTCTTCGGGCTGTGTGCCCATGACCGGGGCAATCATCTTTTCGATGTTCTCCAGCCGTTTGAAAATTTCTTCGAAAGGATTGTTCATAGGTGCTTGTTTTTTGAATTAGCACCACAAATAAAATAAGAAAAATCTGTAAAAAACAAAGCGTCAGCCGTTTGGAATCGCTTTGCTTCGCTCTGCGCCAAATTAATGTCGGCAAATGGGAAACGGCTTTGTGTTCATTACCTTACTTATTTAAGGAGTGGAGAAAAAACAGTTTTTTTGTTATCGGTTCATTTCTTTCGTGTTGTTGTTGGGTTGGCGGTGGACATTTTCGGACACGCAAGGTCATTTGCGGACAGGAAGAAACAACCTGTCATTCAGCCTTATATATTTGCACCAGTGAAGAAAAACGGAGTATTGTCAAGAATAAATATATCGGTTATGGAAATAGTGACGATTGAAAAGAAAACGTTTGAACTATGGAAACAGAGGTTTGAAAATTTTGTGGGGCGTGTGGATGCGCTCTGCGTGCCTTTACGCAGGAAGCGTGACAAGTGGCTGGATAACTGCGAGACCTGCCGTCTGCTGAATGTTTCAGCCCGGACGATGCAGACCTACCGTGGCACGGGGAAACTGCCTTACTCGCAGATAAACGGCAAGATTTACTACAAGGCTTCGGACGTGGAAGCCTTTCTGCTCGAACAAGTAAGGGACAATTCTAAAAAGTAGGCGTATGGATTTGATAACGAAAGATTCCGAAACCACGCTGGTACTGTTTTCTTCCCTCGACAGGGTGCTGGAAAACGTAGAGTACGTGGTAATGAACTATCGCCCGGTATTGAACGGTGAACACTACCTGACGGGCGATGAGGTGTGCAGGCGGCTTTGCATCAGCAAACGGACGTTGCAGGATTACAGGGACACGGGGCTGCTGGGCTACGTGCAGCTTCCGGGAAAAATCATCTACCGGGAAAGCGAGATTTTAGACCTGCTGGAAAGGCATTACAGAAAATGAAATCTTGAAAACATGAAATCTTGTTTTATTGATGTCTTGCTTTCTTGAAAGATTGAAGTATTGAAATATAGCTGAAAACATGAAATTTCTTGTTTTCTATATTTATTGTTTGATTAATTGAAAGCCAGCAATCACGTTTTTTTGAAAACTGTGTTGCTGGCTTTTTAATTATTCAAAAACTATTCAGTAACAAAATGCTTTGTAGAACAATATGCCTTAACTCCCATTTTGGATGTAGTATTTAATATTAGGATAATGGCAGGAACTAAAATGGCAGGTGTCATTCCTATAATTGGTGATAACCAATTTGATAGAGCAGTAACACTTCCTAAACCGATGGATTTTCCTGCCGCTAAAAATTTCTTTTTGTTCTTTTTCATAATCAGGATGTCCACAAATGAGTTTGTCAAATTCATCTTTTAGTCTGCTCCAATAGTTTTTTTGGGCTTCTGCCGTATTGGTTTGACTACCTCCGAATGTCGCTGTTTGAATGGGACCTCTCGCTGTTAACCATTCCTCGGCTGCTTTTTCTTCTCCATATTTAGATACTAATTGTTCAATAACAACTTTTTGATATGGTTTAAGGCAAGCATACCACTCGTTAAGAGATAAATCATCTATTTCTATCATAACATTTCTTTTTATGTGATTTGCAGAAATACAATAAGAAGTTTGGTTTAACTCATGAGGGTTTATTCCGGCTATAATAACTCCTGACGCAGGCGCATAAGTACCTATTAATAAGCCAACAATTGCCCCTGTCCTAATATTAAATATTAAAGAACCTGATTGTCCATGTCTTGTTTGTATATTAATCGTTGCATATTTTGATTTGATTCCGGATGTTTCTAATAACATTTTAGCTCCAATTTCTGTTTCTTGATATGTTAACACTCTTCTGCCCATAACACAATGTGGAAATCCAAACATACCAATTTTCTCTCTCCCACAGGAATGTTATCTAATGATTCCAATGGAGGTAAATTGCCATTAAATCCTAAATCCGTTTTTAATATGCATAAATCAGTAATTGGATTTATATCTTCAATAATAGCTGTGGCAGGACGACATGATAAGTCTGTTACGTCTTGATAAACATTTATATTCGGAATATGAGGTAACAAAACGCATAAATCATTTGTTTCATTTCCTACAACATGTCGTGCTGTAACTACTTTACCCTCATTAGAAATAAAGGAATCCTGTTCCTAACATGTCAATTGCATGAGTATTTTTATTGCATTTCCCTATTACAATTGTTATTTGTGTAAAATCAAACATGGCTTTTATATTTATAATGTTTCTATTGTCAAATTTAGCAGAAAAAACTCATATATGCAAATTATTAATTTGTTTTTCAACTTCTTGCATATCCCTTAGTATCGTTTGGTCTAATACCTTTGCATAGTGCTGTGTCATTCGGGTGGATGAATGCCCCAACATTTTAGCCACGTTAGGTAGTGATACGTTGTTAGCCAGTGCGATAACCGATGCGAAACTATGGCGGGCTGTGTGCGTGGTCAGTTTCTTTTTTTTGATACCGCACAAGTCAGCAATCTCTTTCAGGTAACTGTTCATCTTCTGATTGCAGGGAACGGGCAGCAAAGTTCCTTTATCCATGCAGTAGGGGTTATCCTTATACTTTTCAAGTATCTGTTTGGGAATGCTCAAAAAGCGGGATGTTACAGAGGTTGTTTGTCTTTTCACGGGGTTTCACTATCCACAGGTTGCCGTTGTTGTCCTCTGAAACGTGTTCGGGGCGCAGATTATACACGTCTATGAATGCCAACCCCGTATATACGCAAAAGATGAAAACATCCCGTACCAGTTCCAGCCGTTCAATCTTGAACTCTTTCTGCCATATCCGGTTTATCTCGGCTTGACTTAGGAACTGTTTGTTTACCTCCACCTCGTGAAACTTGATTCCGGCAAACGGGTTCTTTGTCAGCCACTCGTTGGCAATGGCAAGGTTTATCACTTTCTTAAAACATTTCATGTACCGGATAACGGTATTCTGTGCGCAATGCTTCTCCGTCTTTAGGTATAAATCGAATTTGCGTACCAGTTCCCCGTTTACCTCACGCAGCAACATATCATCTACCTTGTAATCCCGTTTAACTAGTTCCATGAGGTATTTAAGGCAATTGTCGTAACGTCTTACGGTGATGTCGGCATAGTCTGTCCCGATTAGCTTCCGGCAGTTGTCATTATGTTCCTTGAATACATTATACAATGTCTTGAAAGTTTCGTCCTTTCCCCTGATAGCGGTTCACTATGGCACGTGCGGAGATAATCTTTCCCTCCAGTTCCAAGTCTTGGTAAATCTGATAGAATTTCACACGCAGGGCGTCAATGTAATGGTTAAGTTCTACGGAGTTTCGGTCTTTGCCTGTCGATTTCTCTTTTTCCTGCGACCAAAGTGGGACTTTTTATGCTCCGCTTTTTAGTTGAAGTTCCACGTATAGACGGTCATAAGTGACACGCACACGCACGGGTGCTTCCCCGTTTTTTAACAGTTTGCTACGCTTGATGAAGAATAACACGCTGAATCTTTTTTTCTTTCCATACGGCTCAATTTTTAATGATACAAAGTTAGGAAATCGAACCGAGAACCCTGTTATGTAAAATAGTGCAACATGCTGTAAAAGAGTGAAGTAAATACTTCGCAGTGGAACATTCCGGGCTTTTGAAAACAGTCCCTTGAATAAGGACGTATGGTTTGCTTCAATCCGGATCAATGAATAACCCTGAGGGTTAAATATATAAATTGTTATCTTTGTCTCCAAATTAATAGCTTATGAAGTTAAATGGTTATCACCTTCTTCTTCCTGAAGGAACTTTGGATTACTTTGATCTTGTTGATGTGAAGGAAAGCATGAATGAAGTTATCATTTACCTTGAGGAGAAGAATCAGCTCCCCGAGAAGTATGCTGGTCAAGAAATCAGAGAGTAAAGGGTTTTATGAGCCTGTTGTTGTTCAAGACTTTCCTCTTCGTGGCAAGAAAGTCTTTTTGAACCTCCGTCGTCGCCGTTGGATTTTGAAAAGCAGCAATGAGTATATTTCCCGCAATTGGCGTATGGTGGCTGAGGGTACTCGTTTGACGCAAGACTTTGCGTCTTTTTAAAAGAACTATATTGATAATTATCCGATCAGTTGCAAGTTATTGGGTACTTTATATGGCGTTGACGGGGATTTGTTGGAACGTCAATACCGCAACCATTTAAGTAATTACCTACACTGGGATCAGCTTGCTCACGCAGAGAACTGGCTCCTGTTTGAGAAGAACATTGGTGCCTACGTCTGTATTGACGAAGTGGCTCTTTCCCGTGGAGAACTCTATACAGTGTTGATTAATAAAGAGACTCACGGTGGTAAAGGCAGTATTATTGGTATCATTAAAGGTACGGATGTTTGCACGGTTACCTCTGTCCTGCTTAAAATCTTTCGCGTCGTCGCCGCTACCAGGTGCGTGAGATAACATTGGATATGGCTCCCAATATGGAACAGATTGCCCGGACTTGCTTCCCTGCTGCCAAACGGGTTACGGATCGTTTCCATGTACAGAAATTAGCGTATGAAGCGGTTCAGGAGATGCGGGTGAAAGCTCGCTGGGAGGCTTTGGACGAAGAGTCCATACAGATAGCTTACGCCAAGACCTGCGGAAAGATGTATCATGCGCCCGTTTTCGCCAATGGAGATACAAGAAAACAGTTGCTGGCAAGGAGTATTTATCTGCTTTACAAAAAAGAATCTCTATGGACTCAGTCTCAAAGGATACGGGCCGAGATTCTATTTAAAGAATATCCCGATATAAAGAAAGGATATTATATGGCCATGCGGTTAGGATCAATCTATCATCAGTGTAAGTTTAAAGATATAGCTTTGACAAGGCTTGCAAGGTGGTATGATGAAGTAGACAAAGCGGGGTTTCTCACCTTTGGAAGGGTAGCGCGCTCGATACAAACGCACTATCTGAATATAATAAACTTCTTTGAAAGAAGGGCTACCAATGCAGCAGCAGAATCATTTAATGCTAAAATCAAAGCGTTCAGGGCACAGTTCAGAGGAGTAAGAGATAAAGCATTTTTCTTGTATAGACTCGCTAAATTATATGCATAAAATGAAAATCCCTCAGATTCTTACGTTGATCCTTCAATCCCACTAATTTTGCCTATTCTTGGAAAAGAAAAATCCCCGAACTCCTTTGAAATTCAGGGATTTACATCGTTTTTCTTTCTTAAAAAGTGGTGCCACCAGGAATCGAACCGGGGACACAAGGATTTTCAGTCCTTTGCTCTACCAACTGAGCTATGGCACCTTGCTTGATTGCGGTTGCAAAGGTAGTGAAACTTTTGGAATCTGCAAGGCTTCCGGTAATAAAAAACACTGATAAAAAGTTAGTTTGCTTATTATCAGTGTTATATGAATTGAAAATATTTT